>RepKanNP_Acetate_BrdU_F21BDRAFT_1000174_pt1 | contig 33424 bp, 23 predicted proteins | sample RepKananBrdUF21B_FD_10624 | JGI IMG/M metagenome (IMG submission 10624)
GATCGTCCTGGGCAACGACACCCAGGGCGGCAAGCCGATCACCAACCCGAGCAACATCAACGTGACGCTGCTCGACAACGGCGGCCTGCCGGGGCTGTCGCTCCGTCCGGACGGTACCGTGATCGTGCCCCCGGGCACGCCCGGCGGCAGCTACACCTTGCGCTATCGCATCTGCGACCGGATGGCGCCGACAAACTGCAGCGACGCCGCGATCCGCTTTGCCGTGAGCGATGACGCGCTGCTGCGTGTGAACAAGCAGGCGGCACCGCAGAAGGTGAACGTGGGCGATGTCGTGCGCTACACGCTGACGGTGCAGAACCCCAGCAAGACCAACATCCAGGGCGCTGTTCTGGTGGATACGCCGCCGGTCGGCTTTAGCCTGATCGCCAACTCGCTCACGGTGACAGGGAGCAATGGCCGTCTGGCCGGTACCAGCCCGATCCGGATCGAAGGCATTGACCTCACCGCAGGCGCATCGATGACGGTGGTCTACATGCTGCGTGTGGGGCCAGGGGCATCAGCGCGCGGCGAGTACATCAATACCGCGCTGATGCAACTCAACGGCATGCGTGTCAGCAACCAGGCACAGGCAACCGTGCGCCGCGATGCCGATCCGCTGTTCGAAGAAACCCGCGTCTTTGGCACCGTGTTCGATGACCGCAACGGTGATGGCTGGCAAGCCAGCGCCAATGCGACCAGCCTGCGCGTACAGGGTGGCTTCAATCCGGACGCCTATGTACCGGGTTCCACCACGGTGGACCGTGGCGATGGCCCGCGCCCCGAGCCCGACGCCAGCGCACCGCTGCTGCACGGCATCTCACTGGGCAGCTTGTCAGGGCGCCTGAGCATGGCGCAGCCCGTGAACAAGCATCGCATCGTCATTTCGCAGCGCCTGCGCGACGCCGCCTTTAACGACGACTTCACGTTGACGACGGCAGAAGGCAGCAAGGTTCGCCTCTACGCAGACGGCCGAACGGAAAGCACGCCCAGCGGCGATGTGGCGAAGCAGCTCTCGTCACAAGCCTTGAACGTTGAGCGCCAAGTCACGAAGGAAGACGGCGGCACGCTGCGCGTCGACTACATCATCGTCAACAGTGGCCTGGAAGAGCGCGGCATTCCTGGTGTCCGCATCGCGACGGTCGAGGGCAACATCATCGAGACGGATGCCTACGGGCGATATCACCTGGAGGGCATCGACGTTGCGAACATCGCACGCGGTCGCAACTTCATCATGAAGGTGGACCCGGCAACGCTGCCGCCACGCAGCGAGTTCACCACGGCCAATCCGCTGGTCAAGCGGATCACGCAGGGTGTGCCGGCGCGCTTTGACTTCGGCGTCAGGCTGCCGACGGCTGCACCTGCCCAAGCGGGCGCAGCGGTGCAGGGCACCGGTGGCAAGGAGGGACAGCAATGAACACGCGTCTCGCCTCCCAAACCTTGTCCCGAACCCGCTCGAAGGCCACCAAGACCATGCGACTCAAAACGCTGGATGCAGCCATTGCCGGCATCCTTTTCGTGGGCTATGGGATGCCCGCCTCGGCACAGACACTGTCTGCCGACAAACAACCCGCGGTCATCGGACAAGAAGCCGTGGCCACCCATTTCAGCATCGACCTGCCCAACGGCGGGATGGTCTGGGCAACCGAAGACCCCGCGCAGACGACGCCCGTACTGAGCGTGCAGGCCGGGTCCGAAGCGGCGGTCGAGGGTGGCCGCATCGTCGAGCCGGTCAAGCTGCAGGTCTATAGCAACTACGCCGCCTTCATCAAGCGGATGCAGATCAGCATCTACCGCGCCGAAGACACGGACCTGGTGACGCCGCTGGCGACAGTGGACATTGCGCCCGGTGGCGTGGTCCAGGCAACGTGGGACGGCAGCCTGCCCGATGGCACGCGTGTGCGCCCCGGGGATCGGCTCACCTACATCCTGCGCGCCACGGCGGCCGATGGCAGTGTCGACGAGACCTATCCGCGCAGTCTGCTGCTGGTGGCGCCGGCAGACCGGCAGCGCATTCTTGACCAGATGCACCAGAACGCCAGCGGCCCACTGCGCGCGCTGAGCGCCAGCGAGCTGGAGTCGCGCGCGCTGCTCGACAGCACGTTCGGCAACAACGCGCTACGCCAGCAGAACATCATCATCCGCGGGTCGCGGGTGCGTGTGTTCGGGCAGAACGTGCCCGAGGGCTATGGCCTGACCATCGACGGTCAGACCGTACCCGTCGACCAGCGCGGCAAGTTCGTGGCCGAGTATCTGTTGCCGACCGGCATGCATCGGTTTGCTGTCGACGTGAAAGGCCCCAACGGAGAGGGCACCAGCTACCCGCTGAACATCAATGTGCGCGAGAACTACCTGTTCGTCGTCGCCATTGCCGATCTGACGATGTCCAAGAGTTCGATCAGCGGCGACGGTGCATCGGGACTGACCGTGGACGACCGCTATCGCAACGGCTTCCTCGACGAGGGGCGGCTGGCCTTCTACACCAAGGGCAAGGTGGATGGGCGCTACCTGTTCACCGCCCAGGCCGATACGACCGAACGCAACGTCGGCAACCTCTTTGACGGACTGTTCAAGGCGGACCCGCGCGACGTCTTCCGTCGCCTGGACCCGAACATGTACTACCCGGTGTACGGCGATGACTCCACGACGTACCGCGACATCGACACGCAGGGCAAGCTGTACCTGCGGGTGGATTGGGACAAGAGCCAGGCGCTGTGGGGCAACTACCAGACCGGCTTCACGGGCACGCAGTACGCGCAATACGTGCGCAGTCTGTACGGCGCTGCGATCGACTGGCGCAGCCGCTCCAGCACGCCGCTGGGCGATCCGAGCACGCAGGTGAAGGTGTTTGCCTCGCAGGCGCAAACGGTGGCGGGGCACTCGGAATTCCTCGGCACGGGCGGCAGCTTGTACTACCTGCGCCATACCGATCTGCTGCCGGGCTCCGATCAGCTCGTGCTGGAGGTGCGCGATCCCTCCACGGGGAGCGTGGTCAATCGCATCTCGCTGGTGCGCGGCATTGACTACGACATCAACGAGATGCAGGGGCGGATCATGATGACGAAGCCGCTTGCCCAGATTGCCGACCAGAACACCAGCACGCTGTTCCGTGATCGCCCGACCGGTGGCTACGAAAACCACCTGCTGGCGGACTACGAATACGTGCCGAGCGGATTCGACAGCAACAACGTCGCGGGTGGCGTGCGCGCCAAGCACTGGTTTGGCGAGCACGTTGCCGTGGGCGGCACCTACGTGAACGAAGGGCGCTCGGACCAGGCGTACACCATGAAGGGGGTGGACGCGACGCTGCAGGCCGGACGCGGGACTTACCTCAAGATGGAGCACTCGCAGACGCAGGCTGCGATGGCGCCCATTTTCTACTCCGACAACGGTGGTCTGAGCTTCATGCAGATCAACCCGCAAACGCAGACCAATCGCAGCGGTAACGCCACCGCCATCGAAGGTCGTGCCAACCTGCGCGAGCTGGGGTGGACGTCACGCGACTGGACCGTCGGTGCCTGGTGGCGGGACGTGAGCTCGGGGTATTCCGTGGCGCGTGCCGACCTGGGCTACCCCGTCCGTGAATACGGCTTCGAATATGCCGGCCAGGTGCGCGAAGACATTCGGATCGCCGGCCGCTACAGCAAATCCGAGCGCGGCACGGATGCCCTGGAGCAGGCGCAGGCGCAGATCGACTGGCGCCTGGCAGAGCACTCCGACCTGATTGCCGAGATCCGCCGCGTCACCGAGACGTATCAGGGGAACAGCGGCACCGGAACGCTGGCGGCGCTGGGTTACACCCGCCGCCTGATCGGCACGCTTGACGTGTACGGCACCGGGCAGATCACGCTCGATGATGATGGCGGCGCTTACCCGCGCAACAACGCCGCCACCGTGGGTGCGAAGTACCAGTTTGCCAATCAGTCTTCGGCCGGCGCCGAATACACGGCGGGCAATCGGGGCAACGCGGCCAAGCTCACGGGTGAATACCGGATGAGCCCCGATCACTCGCTGTACGGCAACTACACCCGCCTGATCGACTCGACCGGTGTGTACGACCAGTCGCCGCTGCTTTCGCAGGCGCCCAGCAGCATTACGCTGGGTCAGCGCTGGCGCATCTCCAACACGACCAATCTCTACAACGAGACGCAAAGCCTGAAGAGCGGGCCCAGCACGGGCGTGGGGCATACATTTGGTATGGACTTCTACCCCGCACGCGGCTGGACGACGGGCTTCAGCCTGCAGCAGGCAGAACTCGATGCCGTAAGCGGCGCGGGCAAGGTACATCGGCAAGCCGCCAGCGTGAACGTGGGCCTGACCCAGCCCGGCACCACCTGGGCCAGCAAGCTGGAATACCGCAGTGACGAGGGTGCCGAACAGCGCCGGCAGTGGGTTTCTGCCAACCGCGTCGGCTACGAGATCAACGAGTCATTGCGCCTGGGCGGACGCTTCAACTGGGCCAACACCAGCGATGCCAATCAGCCGGTCAACGATGCGCGCTACACCGAAGCCAGCCTCGGCTTCGCCTGGCGGCCGTGGAACAGCGCGCGTTGGACGGTCATCGGCAAGTACACGTACCTGTACAACCTTGCCTCGGCGGGGCAGGTGGACGGCAGCACGGGTGCGGGCCTGTTGCCTGATCAGCGCTCCTCGATCTGGTCGCTGGAAGGGATCTACCGGCTGGATGCCAACTGGGAATTTGCCGCCAAGCTCGCCACCCGAACCGGTGAAGCCCGCCTGGATCGTGGCAGCGGCGATTGGTACAGCAACCGCGCAACGTTGATGGCAGGGCAGGTGCGGCGCTACGTCTACGGCGGCCTGAGCGCGATGGGCGAGTACCGCGTGCTGCGCGCAACCGATGGCGGGACCCGGCAGGGCTGGCTGGCCAGCCTCGACTACGACGTTGCCAAGCATGTCCGCCTGGGCGTGGGCTACAACTTCACCAGGTTCAGTGACGACATGGCCAAGCCTGGATACCGGTATCGCGGCTGGTTCGTGAACGCGGTGATGTCGATCTAAGCCCGGTTGACTTGACGCCACGTGCTGCAGGCGCTGATTGAAACCCAGCGCCGTGGCAGCCGTGTCGTCAGGTTGACGGTGGTGACTCGGGCGCGATGCGCAATGCATCGCGCTTGTCTTTGACTTGCGCCCAATGGGCGTGGTCGGCCAGCGGGGCCTGCACTTGGGTCAGGCGCGGCCAATCTGCACGGCGCGAGAGCTGCGCGTTCAGTGCAATGAAGTCCTGCTGATCGGCCGGCACCTCGGCGGCGGGGTAGATCGCCCCCACCGGGCACTCCGGCACGCAGATCGAGCAGTCGATGCATTCATCCGGATCAATCACCAGGAAGTTCGGGCCGGCGTGAAAGCAGTCCATCGGGCAGACGGCAACACAGTCCGTGTACTTGCACTGGATGCAGGATTCGGTGACGACGTACGGCATAGCAAAGCGGGGGTGTTCAACACCCGTTCAAAAAAACGTTCGAAATTATGCAGCATCAACCCGAACCGCGTCGGGTGCGGGTTTCAATGTGATCTGTCGGCACTTCCTGTTGTCAGTTCGGATGGCGCACCGAGCCCTTCGGTCTCCATAGACACCCCACCAAACTGCAGCGCCGCAAGACGTGCATAAAGCGGCGAACGCTGCAAAAGCTCAGCATGGCGGCCTTGCGCAACGATACGGCCTTGCTCAAGCACAACGATCCGGTCGGCCTGCTGCACGGTGGCAAGGCGGTGCGCGATGACCAGCGTGGTGCGGTTTCGCGCGGCATTGTTCAGGGCAGTCTGCACCAGCCGCTCGCTTGCGGCATCGAGTGCGCTGGTGGCTTCATCCAGCAGCAGGATGGGCGGGTCTTTGAGAATGGCCCGCGCAATGGCGATCCGCTGGCGCTGCCCACCCGACAGCCTGACGCCACGCTCGCCCAGCTGCGTGTCGTAGCCCTGCGGTAGTTCGTTGATGAAGTCGGCAGCGGCAGCCATCTCGGCGGCGCGCTGAACCTGCGCGAGCGTGGCGTCGGGCGTGCCATAGCGGATGTTGTCGAGCACGCTCCCTGAAAAGATCACCGATTCTTGCAGCACGACGCCAATGGCCTGTCGCAGCGCTGCGAGTGAGACTTGCCGCGTTGGGACGCCGCTGATCAGGATGCTTCCGGACTGCGGTTCGTAAAAGCGCAGCAGCAGTTGAAACAGCGTCGTCTTGCCGGCACCGGAAGGCCCCACCAACGCAACGTGCTCCCCGGGCGCAACATCGAGCGTGAAGTGGGAGAGCGCAGCGGCACCCGGACGCGACGGATAGTGGAAGGTGACATTGTCGAAGCGGATCCCTTCGGCATGCGCGGGCAGCGCCACAGGAGTGTCCGGTTCCGCAATGGGGGAGCGGGTTGCCAGCAGTTGCAGCAGGCGCTCCGTGGCACCGGCGGCTCTTTGCAGGTCTCCCCACACTTCCGCAATTGCACCGACCGCGCCCGCGGTGAACACCGCGTAGAGGATGAACTGGGACAACTGGCCCGCCGTCATCTCGCCAGCCAGCACGGCCTTTGCGCCGAGCCAGAGCACAAACACGATCGCAGCGAATACAAAGACGATGACTACCGCGGTCAACTGGGCACGGGCCCGGATGCGCGTGAGTGCGGTGTCAAACGCCGTTTCCACGGCGGCGCTGAAACGCTTCGCTTCATGCGCTTCCTGCGTGTACGACTGCACGGTCGGCATGGCATTGAGCACCTCGCCGGCCAGCGCGCTTGCGCTTGCCACCTTGTCTTGACTGTCACGCGAGAGCCGCCGCACGCGACGCCCAAAGATGACGATGGGCGCAACCACCACGATCAGCGTGGCGATGATGTAGCCCGAGAGCACCGGGCTCGTCACGACCAGCATCACCACCCCGCCGACCGTCAGCAGCGTGTTGCGCAACCCGAGCGACAGACTGGTCCCCACCACGGCCTGGATCAACGTCGTGTCGGTCGTGAGCCGCGACAGCACCTCACCCGTTTGTGTCGTCTCGAAAAACTCCGGGCTCAAGCCGACGATGTGCCGGTACACAGCGCGCCGCAGATCGGCCGTTACGCGCTCGCCCAGCCACGAGACGCAATAGAAGCGCAGCGCCGTGGCACCGGCGAGCACCAGCGAAAGGACGAACAGGGCGATGAAGTAGCGGTCGATGTGCGACCGCTCGCCGCTGGCGAATCCACGGTCGATCAGAAACTTGAAGGCCACCGGCAGCGCCAGCGTTGCAACAGCCGCAATCACCAGCGCCAGGAACGCAACCGCCCAGCGCCGCGCGTACGGGCGCAGGAAAGGCATGAGCTCGAAAAGGGGGCTGATACGTGACGGCAGGGGCGCAGCGGAGGGCATGGGAATCGGCAGGAAATCCAGAAGGCGCCCATTATCTCAGCCCCAGGATTGGCCTGTGATTGGCCCGCGTGCAGCGCTTCCGGAGATACCCGAGCCACCGTTTGCACCGCTGAAGACATTTGATGCGCGCGCATCACACCCCTCGGATCAACCGCTCTCAGCGCTCGCTAAGTCCAGCCGTCTAGTCTTGCGATCTCTTCGGTTTTCCAAGACATGGCATGCGCCGACGTCGCACACTCACCTTCCTCACGCTGGCGGTTCTGATGGCCGTTGCGGCCGTCCTCATCGCCCGCCGCCCGGGTGGGCCGGCCATCCGCCCGACGCTTGCCAATGGGCCGCTTGCATCGGCCGTGGACACGGCAGAAAACTACCTGCATGGCAAGGCGATCCGGGCGGGGCTCGATCGCTCGGCATCGGGCTTGATTTACGACGTCACGGTGGTCAAGGCTGGCCGGATTTTCGATGTGCGGCTCGATGCACGCAGCGGGCGGATTCTTTCTGCCGCGATCAACAAGTAGCGCATTGCCGATGGCGTGCCCGCGTGGGGTACGCTGTGCGCAGACTTGTTCTGACGCCGCATCCGCATGCCCAACATTCTTCTGATCAACCCGAATTCGTCCCGGGCCACCACCGACATGATGGTGCGCATCGCACAGGAGCACGCACCCGCCGGCTATACGGTTGTGGGTGCCACGGCTGCGAATGGGCCGTCGATGATCATCAACGAGGTGGAGCTGGCCGCAGCGGCCACCGAGGTGGAGGCCACCTGGCGTAGCACGCAGGTGCCGCACGCGGGCGTGATCATCAGCGCCTTTGGCGACCCCGGCGTGATGCAGGTTCGCGAGGCAAGCCGGCCCATACCGGTGGTCGGCATTTGTGAGGCGTCGATGCTGGAGGCATCGGAAGGCGGACGCCGCTTTGGTGTAGCCACGGTCACGCCCGATCTGGTGGCCGCGATTGATGCCAAGGCGCATGCGCTTGGGCTGGGCGCGCTCTATACCGGTGTGCAACTCACGCCCGGTGAGCCACGTGGGCTGGCAGCCGATGCTGGGGCGTTGGAGGAAGCACTGAGTGATGCCGTGCGCGCCTGCCTTAAGGATGGCGCGCAGGCCGTGATCATCGGCGGCGGGCCGTTGGGGCAGGCCGCCGTGCATCTGGCGCAGCGATTCGACGTACCGATCATTGCGCCGATTTCCGCTGCGATGCGCCGGCTGAGCGCCTGCATCGCAGGGGGACTGGCGGCACCAGCTGGCACCGCCAAGCGCGCTTAGTTCGCGATGATCGACACCGTCGAATTGGCCGGCACCGTAATCGTCTCGCTATACGTACCGGTCTTGAAACCGCGCCCCACCGGGAACTGGCCAAAGCCCTGCAGCGTGGCCGGCACGGAGCTCGGCATCGAGCGCTGGCTGCTGTAGTTCTGGCCATTGACGGCAGGGATCGAGAAACCGGTGTCCGAACGCGCCGGATACGCAAAACCTGCCGGGCTGCCCGGCACCGGCAGCAGTGCCACCGCCGTCCCCCAACGACCCAGCGCATCGCCCAGGCCCGTGCCGCCACCGGCCTGGATGGCGCTGCTCAGCACCGTGGCCGAATCCGTTGACGAGAAGTTCTGCAGCAGGTTCTTGTAGTACGGTACGCCGTACTGGCGCAGCAGGAAGCCACCCAGGCTGCCCGAGATCGGATACCCCGGGCACGACGACGAGAGCGACGGGTCGAACGCCGTCAGCGAACAGTTGTAGGAACTTTGCAGCCAGGCCGGAAAACGGCTGTCGCGCACGTTGTTGAAGCTCGGGTCGATCTGGCTGGACAGCACATCTTCCATCGTCATCGCCGTCATTTCTTCCAGCCACGTGCCGTACATGTACTGCGAGCCGTTGAGCACGCCGCGCTGGTAGAAGTTGGCCATGTGCGTGAACTCGTGGCCCAGCGTGGAGATGACCGTGTTCAGCCCGTCGGTGCCACCAAGGTAGATCGTTTCCGAATCCACATAGAGCGACAGCGATTGGTTCGACAGCGGCTGCGAGCTGGTCGTGAAGTTGTTGCGCGCCCAGAAGTAGCCCACGCGGCCATAAGGCTGGCCGTCAGGCTGGATGTTCAGCACCACGATGTCGAGCGCCTGGTTCGGGTCGATCAGGCTGGCCGAGCTGGAGTAGCTGCCCCACGGCTGACCGACGATCGAGGTGGCCAGCGTGTAGACCGACTGCGTGCCCGAGGCGAACTTGGTGATCAGCGTGCTGACAATGCTGTCGGAGATCTTGCTGCTGCCGTACTCCGTGTTCTCCACCCACAGGTTGACGATACGGCCGTCGGTGGCGGTTGCTTGCTGCTTCAGCGTAGCGGTGCGCACCGTGGCGGTGCCGTCCGGCTGCTGGTGATTCCAGGTGCGTTGCGTGCCAACGGCGGCAACCGACTGCGGGCGCAAGACCGTATCGTTGGAAGCGCCTTGCGTCTTGAGCGGGCCCGCACCGGTGGCGTAGCTGTCCAGTGCGTGCGCGTTGAAATCGGAAATCTGTCGGTCGAACGCTGCGTTCATTGCGTCGTTCTTGACGGACGCCGTGGTCAGGTTGCCGGAGGCGCCATTGGTGGGCGTGCTGCTGGTGGCTGTGCCACCGCCCAGGCCAAGCAGACCCGCATTGGAGAGCGACACCGACGGCATTGGCTGTGCGGCCGCCCCCTGGTTGGTGTAGATGAGGGTGACGTTTTGGCCCGTAAGCCCGGCGATCGATACATTCACGGTGCCGGCCGAACCGCCCGTATTGGTGGCCTGCCACACGCCCACGCCGGAACCGGCGTAGGTATTGCCCAATGCGCCGCAGTTGGAGCCGCTGCAGGCAGCCGCCAGATTGATGCTGGCCGGGGTAGCTGGCGTTGCGGCCGGCGTGGCCCCTGAGCTACCGCCTCCGCCGCCTCCGCCACCACCGCAGGCCGCCAGCGTGCCTGCAGCTGCCACCATCATCGCGATGGTCCATTGCTTTGTACTGCTACCGCCCTTGCTGCCTTCCATCCTCATCTCTCCAAAATCCGAATTCAGGCGCGCTGTCGGCTCGTGACTGCGGCGCGCTGGCGGATTCTCAAGGGGAGGTGACGGATTCGATCCGTGGAAATAACGGGTCAGCAAGGCCCAATTCCCCCCGATGTGGGGGTGTCGTCACGCGCACCTGGTCGGAAAGGTTGAGAAAGGCGTAGCCCGAGGATGTAGAAGCGGAAAACGGGGGAGAGCGCCGACCCGCACTTTTGCGCCGGGGTGGTCCGCTAGAATGGGTCGCCTTCCCGCCGATTGCGCCATTCCAGGCGCCGGACACATCACCTATTCATGCTCGTCGCGCAGCTCAAATCGTTCTTCATGGTCGCCCGCCTGGGCAGCATCACGCTGGCCGCCAAGCAGCTCGGGCTTTCCCAGCCGACCGTGACATCGCAGATCCGCGCGCTGGAGGAGGCCTACGGCGTCGAGTTGTTCTACCGGGGTGGGCGCCGGCTGGCGCTGTCGGACGCCGGCGTGCGCCTGATGCCGCTGGTCGACCAGCTCGTGCGGCAGGAAACCGAGATCGACTTCTTCCTGCGCAACTCCGGCGACATGGGTTCCGGCCACCTGCGTATCGGCGCCACGGCGCCGTACTACATCCTCGACATCGTTGACCGCTTCTGCCAGAGCCACCCCGGCATCGACGTGAGCATCGAGGCCGGCAATTCAGTGCAGATGCTTGACGCGCTGCAGGAATACCGGGTGGACGTGGCATCGTCGTCGCAGCGGGTGGACGACGCACGCTTTCTGCGCATAGAGCTGGCCCGCGACCCGCTGGTGCTGGTGGTCCATCGCAGCCACCCGCTGGCTGGGCAGACCAGCGGGGCGGTGCCGGTCACGGCACTGTCACAATGCCGGCTGCTGGTGCGCGAGGTGGGCTCCACCACCCGTGCGATGACCGAAACGATGATGGCCCAGGCTGGCGTGACCGCGGCATCCACGGTGGAAATCGGTAGCCGGGAGTCCATTCGCGAGGCCATCATGCGCAACCTGGGCGTGAGCGTCATCGCCCGCCAGGAGGTGCCCAACCACGCGGATTTGCGCGTACTGGCCTTCGAGGGCGGCGCACCGGAGCTGAGTGAATACCTCTACTGCCTGCAAGACCGGCGCGAGGCGCGGCTGATTGCGGCCTTCCTGGCAGAAGTGCGCTCGCCTCGTCCTTAACTTCGTCATCCGTCTGAACACAAATCTGGAAATGCGCGCATTGGCGTTTTTGGGGTAACTGCCACATGGGGTACATGTCGGCTAGCTACAGTAGCGACCGTTTTTGCTACTGCCTCAGCCGCCCCGTCAATGCCCCAGCCTGCTTCCGACCCGACCCAGGGTAACGCCACACCGTTCCTTTCCGTGCGGCAAGTTACCCGCCGCTTTGGCGCCTTCACCGCGCTTGACGGTGTTTCGCTGGACGTGGCGCAGGGCGAGTTCGTCTGCCTGCTCGGCCCGTCGGGCTGTGGCAAGACCACGCTGCTGCGCATCATTGCAGGGCTGGAGGCGCAAGACGCCGGCCAGATCGTTGCCGGTGGCCGCGATATTTCGAACCTGCCCCCTCGCGAGCGCGACTACGGCATCGTCTTCCAGTCGTATGCGCTGTTTCCCAACCTGACGGTTGCCCAGAACGTTGCCTACGGTCTGGACACTACCAACGGCAACCGCACCCGCATGCAGGCGCGGGTGTCCGAGATGCTGGCGCTGGTGGGCCTGGCCGGCAGCGAGGCGAAGTACCCGTCGCAGCTCTCGGGCGGCCAGCAGCAGCGTGTGGCACTGGCCCGCGCGCTGGCGCCCGCGCCCTCGCTGCTGCTGCTGGACGAGCCGATGTCGGCGCTGGACGCCCAGGTGCGCGAACACCTGCGCATCGAGCTGCGACGCCTGCAGCGCAAGCTGAACGTGACCACGCTGATGGTGACGCACGATCAGGACGAAGCCATGGCGATGGCGGACCGCATTGCGGTCATGTCCAACGGCCGGATCGAACAGACGGGTTCGCCGTCGGAAATCTATACCCACCCCGCGACCGGTTTCGTTGCCGGGTTCGTCGGTCAGGCCAACTGGCTGCCGCTGGAGCGCACCGAAGATGGCACGCCCACGCTGGCCGGCCAGCCGCTGCTGCTTGATCCGGCGTTTGCCGATACGGCGTACAGCACTGGCCGCCTGTTCTGCCGCCCCGAGGCCGTGACACTGCATCCGGACGATGATGCGCCCAACCGACATCTCGCCCGCGTGGTCGACCAGATCTACCTGGGCAGCCGCACGCGTGTGACGCTGGCCATCGATGGCCTGGCCAATGCGCCGCTGGTGGCCGAAGTGGCATCGAATGCGCTACGCAGCGGTCGTGGCGCGCTTGGCGACAGCAAGCTGTGGATCGCGCTCGAGCGTGATGGCCTGCGCGTCTATGCCTGAGGTGGTGATGTCAATGCTCCCGCCCGAGGCCAACGTGGTAACGGTCACCCCACAGAAACAAGTCGCGCGCACGTCGTTCTGGCGTACTGATGCGCCCGTACTGACCGGCATGAAGCTGGGGTGGTTCCTCCTGCTGACGCTCGGTCTGCTGCTGCCCACGGCCATGATGCTGCTACAGGCCACGGGCCTGGTCGCCAGCGCACGCAGCTCTGATGAGCACGGCTTGGCGCTGGTCGCCCATGTCGTACAAGGCCCCAACTTTCTGGCCATGGTGGGGCGCACCCTGGCCGTGTCGGGCAGCGTGGCCGCCATCGTCGTGCCGCTGGCCTTTGCCTTTGCCTACGCCGTGCAGCGCACGCGCATGCCGTTGCGCGGCACGATGCGCACGCTGGCGATGTTGCCGCTGTTTGCACCGTCCCTGCTGCCGGGTATTGCGCTGGTCTACCTGTTCGGCAACCAGGGGCTGTTCAAAGCTTGGCTGGGCGGCAGCAACATCTACGGCTTCTGGGGCATCGTGGTGGGCGAGGCGTTCTACACCTTCCCGTATGCGCTGATGCTGTTACTGGCTACGCTCACGCTGGCCGATGGCCGCCTGTATGACGCCGCCCGGGCAATGGGCGCGGGCCCGTGGCGTACGTTCTGCACCGTCACGCTGCCGGGTGCGCGGTATGGCCTGTTTGGTGCCTTTGCGCTGGTCTTTACGCTGGTTGCCACGGACTTTGGCGTGCCGACCGTGGTGGGCGGCAGCTACCAGGTGCTGGCGGTGGAAGCCTACAAGGCGGTGGTGGGCCAGCAGCAGTTTGCTCGTGGCGCCGTCATCGGCCTGATGCTGTTGTTGCCTGCGCTGCTCACCTTTGCCGTGGAACGCCTCGTGCAGCGTCGCCAGCACGCCGCGCTGGCCAGCCGCGCCCAGCCGTATCACCCGCAGCCGGATCGCATGCGCGATGGCCTCTATCTGCTGCTGACCGCATTGGTGGTCGGCTGGATTCTGGTGATGCTCGCCACCGCGGTGGGCGCGTCGCTCGTCAAGCTGTGGCCGTACAACCTTGAACTGTCGCTGCGCAACTACGACTTCGACAACATGGATGGCGGCGGCTGGCTGGCCTATCGCAACAGTCTGAAGCTGGCCGCGCTCACCACCGTGTTTGGCACCGTACTCATCTTTACTGGCGCATGGCTGGTCGAGAAGACGCGCACCACCCGCGCCACCGCCTGGCTGCATCCGGCCATCCGCTTTGCGGTGCTGCTGCCGATGGCCGTGCCCGGCCTCGTGCTCGGCCTGGGCTACGTGTTCTTCTTCAACCACCCGGCCAATCCGCTCAATGGCCTGTACGGCAGCATGGCGCTGATGGTGCTCTGCACGATCATGCACTGCGCCACGGCTGCGCACCTCACGTCCGTGGCTTCGCTGGGACAACTGGACCCGGTGTTTGAAGCGGTATCGGCCTCGCTCAAGGTATCGGCGCTGCGCACGTACTGGCGCGTGACGCTGCCGATGTGTCTGCCGGCCGTGCTGTCTTGCGCGCGCTACCTGTTCGTCTCGGCCATGACCACCGTGTCAGCCGTGATCTTCCTGTACAGCCCTGACACCGTGCTGGCCTCCGTGGCCGTACTGAACATGGACGACGCCGGCGACATCGGCCCCGCTGCGGCCATGTCCACACTGATTCTGGTCACGTCGATCGTCGTCTCGCTGCTGCTGGAACTTGCCACGCGCGGCGTCACGCGCCGCACGCAGGCCTGGCGCACCACCTCACATTGAATTCGTTGTAAGTCAAGGAAACATGAACATGGGTGACGCATCCCCAATCACGGCCCGCCAGGCGGGTACTGACCGCATCAACCCCGGCGCCACGCCGTTGCGCCTGGAAGCCGCTGTGCTCGACTGGGCCGGCACCGTAGTCGATTTCGGTTCGTTTGCCCCCACGCAAATCTTCGTGGAAGCGTTTGGCGAATTCGGCGTGGCCATCACGCTGGACGAAGCGCGCGGCCCGATGGGCCTGGGCAAGTGGGACCACATCCGCACGCTGTGCAATGACGGTGCGATTGCCGCGCGCTTCTCGCTCGCCCACGGCCGCATGCCCACCGATGACGATGTCACCGCCATCTACAACCGCTTCATGCCGCTGCAGATCGAGAAGGTGGGTGCGCATTCGGCGATGATCCCCGGCGCACTGGAAACCATCGCCGCGCTGCGCGAAGCTGGCTTGAAGATCGGTACGTGCTCGGGCTACCCGCGTGCGGTGATGGACCGCGTGGTTGAACTGGCCGCCAAGGCGGGCTACAGCCCCGACTGCGTGATCGCCTGCGACGAGGTGCCGCGCGCCCGCCCGTGGCCTGCACAGGCACTGCGTTGCGTGGTGGATCTTGCCATTGGCGATGTGGCCGCCTGCGTGAAGGTCGACGACACCGTGCCAGGCATCGAAGAGGGCCGCCGCGCCGGCATGTGGACCGTGGCACTGCTGATGTCGGGCAATGCGCTGGGCCTGCCGTACGAGCAATACGCCGCACTGTCCGCAGACGAGCGTGCGCGCCACCGCGTCGCCATTTCGGCCGGCTTTGCCGCCTGCCGCCCGCATTACGAGATCGACACGATTGCCGATCTGCCCGAAGTTGTGGCCGACATCAACCGCCGCCTCGCGCGCGGTGAACGGCCGCAATGCGTTTGACGCATCTGAGTTTGTTGTCCTGTTTGTTGTCCTTTCCCCTGCATCACACCATACCGAGGAAACCATGACCGCACGTCTTTCCCTGCTGGCTGTTGCCGCTACGATGGCCTTTGCCACGTCGGCTTTCGCCAAGACCACGCTGACCGTGTACACGGCGCTGGAAGCTGACCAAGTGAAGGCGTACCAGGAAGCCTTCGAGAAGGCCAATCCGGACATCGAAATCAAGTGGGTGCGCGACTCCACCGGCGTCGTCACCGCCAAGCTGCTGGCCGAGAAGAACAACCCGCGCGCTGACGTGGTGTGGGGCCTGGCCGCTTCGAGCCTGGCCATCCTGGACAAGGAGGGCATGCTGACGCCGTACGCACCGACTGATCTGGCAAAGATCGGCGCGACGTACCGTGACAAGGCCAACCCGCCGGCATGGGTCGGTATGGACGCCTGGGGCGCCGCCATCTGCTTCAACACGGTCGAAGCCGAAAAGCAGCACCTGCCGAAGCCGACGTCGTGGGCTGACCTGACCAAGCCGGTGTACGCCGGCAAGATCGTCATGCCGAACCCGGCTTCGTCGGGCACGGGCTACCTAGACGTGAGCGCATGGCTGCAGATGCTGGGCGAGCAGAAGGGCTGGGATTACATGGACGCCCTGCACAAGAACATCGGCCAGTACACGCACTCGGGCTCGAAGCCTTGCAAGATGGCGGCTTCGGGTGAATTCCCGATCGGTATCGCGTTTGAATACCGTGCTGTGAAGTCGAAGAAGGAAGGCGCACCGATCGACATCGTGCTGCCGTCGGAAGGCCTGGGCTGGGACGTGGAAGCCACCGGCATCATGAAGGGCACCAAGAACCTGGACGCCGCCAAGAAGCTGGCTGACTTCTCGGCAAGCCCGGTTGCCATGGCGCTGTACGAGAAAAACTTTGCCGTGGTGGCCACGCCGGGCTTCTCCAAGCCGGACCCGCTGCTGCCGGCCGACTATGAGAAGCGCCTGATCAAGAACGACTTCACGTGGGCCAGCGCCAACCGTGACCGCATCCTCGCCGAGTGGACCAAGCGCTACGACGGCAAGTCGGAGAAAAAGTAAGTGAGTGAAGCTCCCCTGAATTCTGTTGCTCAAGGGGGCCTGGATGCCAGCACCGACGTCGCCATCGTCGGGGCTGGCATTTTGGGCTTGGCGCACGCCGCTGCCGCCGTCAAACGCGGCCTGCGCGTGACGGTGTTCGAGCGCAGCGAGGTTGCCGTTGGTGCCTCCATCCGCAATTTCGGGCAGATGCTCGTGACCGGTCAGCCGCCGGGCATCATGCTCGATCTCGCGCGTGAAAGCCGCGAACTGTATCTCGGCTGGGCTGACAAGGCTGGCATCTTTGCACGCGCCAAGGGCGTGTTGCTGTTTGCCCGCAATGCGGCGGAAGACGCCGTACTGGACGAATTCATGTCCACCCGCGCCTCGGCGTTTGATTACAACGTCAAGCTGCTGCGTGGCGCCGATCTGGCCAATCTGTACGGCGGCCGCTTCACGCGTCATCGGTCAGCCCTGCAGGGCTTTGATGATTTGCAGTTGTATTCACGCGAAGCGATTCCCGCACTGGCGGCATGGCTTGCCACACAGGGCGTGCGCTTCCACTTCGGCACGCTCGTGCGCCATGTGGAAGGTGGCCGACTGGATACGACGGCAGGCGTGTGCAACGCGCAGCGCGTGATCGTCTGCAGCGGGCATGACTACCAGACACTGTGCGCTGATCAATTGCGTGCGCTGCAACCGCAGGTCTGCCGCCTGCAAATGCTGCGCGTAACGCCTGAAGACGGCTTCCAGCTGGAACACGCTGTGCTGACGGGTCTGTCGTGCACGCACTACGGCGCGTTTGCCGATCTGCCGACCGCCCAGGCGCTGGCCATGCAGATTGAGCATCAACGCCCCGAGCTGCAACGCCACGGCATTCACCTGCTGGTGAGCCCAACGCCGTACGGCGACTGGATCGTTGGCGATTCGCACGACTACAGCCAGGACGCTCGCCCGTTCAACGCCGAGTCGGTCGACAACATCATGCTGGACCTGGCGCGCGATACCTTTGGCAGCAAGCTGCGCGTGGTGGAGCGCTGGCAAGGAGTGTACGGCGCCAAGTGCCATGTGCCCGGCAGCGGCGCGTTCTCGGTCACCCGCGTGGATGACCGCACCACCGTCGCGCTCATGCACAGCGGTATTGGCATGAGCGTGGGGCCTGCGCTGGCGCATCGCCATGTCGATGCGTTGGTGGATGGCACGGCATTGCCGCAGTGGACGCCACCGGCGGCATTGCCGACCTCGGCCGTCGCCTGACATCTCGCTGCTCGAAGGAAATGCCCGTACGGTTTGCGCCGTGCGGGCATTTTTCCATTCAAGCGACGCGTGCGCGATTTGAATCGACGCTACTGCGTCTGTAGAAATTGTTCTGCAAACGGGGGGGCTCCGGGTAAATACCAGCACAAAATTCAGATTCGTCTCATATATCTCAGTGCCTATTTCTTTGAACCTATGCCGCTTTGGGCGGCATAGGTTTGGCGCTGCCCCTAATTTCCTGGCTTTAGGGGTGTCGCCATGGGCAATCGTCTTCCGTTCCATTTCCGCACAGTGCGCGTTATCGGACCGGGAATGCCAGAAATTCTTGGGCAACCAGCACTGGTGTTTGCAAGGCTGTCAGGCATTGAAAACGTCAATGACCTGTTCTGCTATGCGTTGGAGCTCAAGACACCGGACGCACGCAATCTGCTCCACGGCCCAGCGGCTGAGCTGAATACGGAGGCCATGCAGGGCAAAGAGTTGACGGTCGAAATCGAGCTGGATGGAAATGGTACAGGCCTTGACGGCAGCATTGGCCGTAGCACTCGCCAGATCACCGGCATCGTCACTGAAGTGCGCGGCCCGCTCTGTGTGGAAAATGCCATTCTGTACCGGCTCACGTTGCGGCCTTGGTTGTGGCTCGCGTCATTGAACAAAAACTATCGGATCTTTCAACAAAAAAACGTCGTTGAAATTGTCGAAAGCATACTGTCCGAATACATCTTCCCAGTAGAAAACCGCCTGATTGGCGCAGTCGGGCCACAGTATCCCGTGCGGGAATACCAAGTCCAGTACGGTGAATCAGATTATCAATTTGTCCGCCGCCTGCTGGCCGAGTGGGGCATATCGTTCTTCTTCGAACACTCTGAATGCCATCATCGTCTGGTGTTGACGGATGGCAATGGAGCATTCCGCAATACCGCTTCACCGGCCTATCACACTATCAAGTGGTACCCGTCTTCGGACCGGACGGATGAAGAGCATCTCTACGCGTTCGAAGTGGTTGATCGTTTGGTTGCTGGCCGATGGACGCACACGGACTATGACCACGGTAAGCCTCGGGCGGATTTGGCCGTTTCCACATCTGCCCCACGCAAGACCAGTCACGCAGGGCAGGAGATCTACGATTGGCCCGGCGACTACGCGCAGCCGAAAGCCGGCAATGACCCGTGGAGCGAAGGTGACATGCTGGCCCGCATCCGTATGGAGGCTGTGCGCCAGCACGGTGTGCGTGTGCGCGGTAAAGGCAACGTGCGCGCGCTCATTCCCGGATGCAGCTTCAAACTGGCGCGCTTTGTGAAGCGCGATGCCAACCGAGAGTACCTCGTCCATGCAACCCGCCTGTTGATCGAAGATATTGGTCAACGCACAGGCACCGAGCAAAGCTGGCGCTGCGAGGTGGAGTTCGAGGCCCAGCCCACCAATGCGTTGCTGCGGCCCGAGCGTGTAGAGAAGCCTTACATCCACGGTACGTTGATGGCGCGTGTGGTCGGCCCTGACAACCAGGAGATCTGGTGTGATGACATCGGCCGGGTCAAGGTGCAATTTCCCTGGGACCGCGAGGGGCAGAACAACGAAAACAGCTCCTGCTACCTGCGCACCACAGAGTTCGCGTCAGGTGACAGCTTTGGTGCGCAGTTCGTGCCGCGCATTGGCCAGGAGGTCACGATCGGCTTTGTGGGGGGTGACCCGGATCGCCCCTATATCGTTGGCCCGGTCAACAACCGGCTCAACCTACCGCCTTGGTCTTTGCCAAGCCAGCATGCACTCTCGGGGTATGCCAGCAAGGAGCACTACGCTGAAGGGCGCAACCACCTGCTATTTGACGACACGCAAGGTCAACAACAGGTCCAGCTTGCATCCGATCATGAGCACAGTCTGCTGGCACTCGGGCACAACGTGCGTGTTCCCAATGCTGTGGGTCGTAAAGACAAGCGCGGTGAAGGATTTGAGTTGCGCACGGACGGCAGGGGTTCGATTCGTGCGCAAGGCCTGTTGATTACCACCGAAGCGCGCCGCAAGGCTGAAGGCCATGTCTTGTCGATGCAAGAGACCATACGCCGGCTGGAGCAGGCATTGGCCGAAGCCAGAAACGTTTTGGAAGCCAGCGTTGCCGCGCTGGCGCAAACGAGTGAGCAGAAGGACGTGGCCCAAGCGATTGCCGAGCAGAACGCCAGCATTCGGGGCAGCGGCGAGGCAATGGGTGAACTATCGACCCCGATGATGGTGCTGGCCAGCCCAGCAGGCATTGCCAGCACCACACCCAAGACCACGCACCTACATAGCGGCGACCACACAGCATTGACCACGGGGCAACATCTATCGATGTCAGCCGGGGCCAGCATTGTGGGCAGCGCTGTGCAGGGCGTCTCACTGTGTGGCCATAACGCAGACGTAAGGCTAGTTGCCCGCAAAGGCAAGGTTGCGGTGGAGGCACAGGGCAACGCGATGGAAGTGGTTGCGCAGCAGGCGTTGCGCATCGCCAGCACAGAAGGCCGCGTAGAAATTACAGCCGCGAAAGAGATCGTTTTCAACGTGGGCGGCACGTACCACCGCATGACGCCTGACGGCATTGAAAGTGGCACCAGCGGCGGTTGGTCCGTATACGCCGGCAGCCGAACGCTCACCGGCCCCAAGACAAACAGCATCGCCATGCCCAGCTTTGGTCAGGGGTACTCAGGCCACTACACGTTGCACTGGGCTGGCACGGACCAGATCGCCCCATACCAGCCATACCGCATTACGCGGGCTGACGGCAGCGTGTTCGAAGGCGTTACCAACGCCCGAGGCGAAACGGGCCTGCGGCTGGCTGAATTTAGCGAAACCCTCAAGATTGAAATTCTGTAAGACCGATGGCCACCAAGAAGCCGACTCCCAAACCGAATCCCAAGCCTGCGCCCAAGAAAGGCGCCTCGCTGCCCGATCTCACACTCAAGCCTGGCGGCGCGGTGTGTAAGGTCGAACAGCCGCTGCGCCCGCTGCGCATCTATTTCCAGCGCATGCCCGGCAACACTCGTACGGAAGCGGAGCGCGGCCTGGGCGGCCTGCCGTACACGCTGCGCATTCCCAACCAGCCCGACGTGGAAGACCGCACCCCCGAGAGCGGCCAGATCCTGCTGAACGGCCTGCAGCCTGGGCTCACGGGGGAGTTGACCATCCTCGGTACTACGCTGCACTTGCGTGCGCGCGATTACAGCGAAGACGAGCACACCGATGGCGAGACCACCATGAGTATTCAAGGCGCCAAGCGGCGCCTGATGGTGATGGGCTACTACGACAAACCGTACCGGCCCGTCGTGCCGGCGGCCGAATCGCTACGCCCGTGGGAGCGCCCCACCACAGATAGCCAACAGCCCGACGACAAGCTCGGCAACCCCGAGATTGAAGACGCCATCCTGCGCTTCCAAGTGGACAACGCACTAGAGCCCAATGGAGAAATCGAGCGGCGCCTGCTGGTCAACGGCAAGATCGACCCCGCCCAAGCCCTGGGGTTTCATACCGACCCCGCCCACTCGGAGTTCAAGCGCTTCCAGCCAGAGTTTGTCGCCAAGCTCGCGCAGGGCGGAGGCAGCGCGCCCCCGGACACCATGGTCCCGTGCAAGGTACCCGCCGGCCCCGCGCCCAAGGGCAACGGCATACCAACCGTCGCCCCGCTGGTGCGCGAGATCTATGACGGCCACCGCTTCATACCCGTGCGCTTTGCGCGCTACAACCCGGCGATCAAATATGACCCGGACAGCCCTGAGCTGGACGAGCGAGGCTATACCACCCACGACGGTCCGATCCTGAGCCTGGAGGTGGGGCACACCGTCACCTTGCGGTTGGAGCGATTGCACATGGCCTATGGTGTGCCGCTGAGCGTGAGCAGTAGCGACCCTGGGGTGGTGTCGGTGGTTGGGCGGCCGGGTGGGCTGTATGAGTTCACCGGTGTCAAGGGGAGCGACGAGGCTGCTCCAAAACAAGCTGTGATTGAAGTGCGATATGGCAGTTCTGATGGTTTGCTGCTGCACAAGCTCTACGTGCAGGTCTACGCACCGATCGAAGTCGCTGTCGCCGTGCACTTCGTGAGCATTGGCCAGAAGGGCCGGTCGGAGCAGGATGTACCGCGCATCGCGCCTGCCCTGAGTCAGAGCACCATCCAACAGATCTTCCATGGCACCCCGGCCGTCACCATACCCGCTACGGCCGCCATGCACGGCATCAACCACATCTGGCGTGCCGCGGGCATCCGCTTTAGCGTCACCCGATGGTTGAACGAGACCATTGATCTGCATCAGGCTGGTGCCATGACGGCTGCCACGGTCAAGGATGCCGCCGGCAACGACGTGCCCATCCACGAGTTTGGCGCGATCACGAGCCTGAACCGCCTGCCCAACCACCTCAACATGTACGTGGTGGACTCCATGGTGGGCGGCGGTATCGGCTGGGGCAGCGAGAACACCGCACTGGTGGCGGCCGACAAGATGCATGGCCAAACGCCATCCACGCGAGATCGGTTGGTGCAGACCTTTGCGCACGAGATTGGCCACTTCCTGGGCTTGTGGCACCCAGCCACGGTCAACGCCAAGGGCGACGACGTGGTGACGAAGATTCCTGGAGGCCCTCCAGAAAACCACGCACTGCAAGACTACTGGTCCCGCCGCATGCTGATGTATTGCTACACGAGTCTGATCACCACCTATGGCCCACTTGCGGCCACCACGCGGCAGCTTGGTCGACAGTCCAATGTGGGCAACGGCTGGGATGTGGGCGGCAAGATGTTGTGCTGTCAGGTGGTACCGAAGATTGTGTCTTCGGCTGACAAGTCCGAAATCGAGACCGCGCGCGCGATTGCACTGCAGAACCGAAAAATCTCCTCAACCGACACCCAAGCCTCATGGAACCCATTCGAACAAAAAACCGATCAAGGCATGTTTGCCTGATCGCATTCAGTATTCTCTGCACGTCGCTGCCGACGGTGCATGCAGTCACGCAAGAGCAGACTACCCGGGAGAGCGCCACCATGTTGCCGTTGGCACAGATGATTCGAAACGACAATTGGAGTGCTGCCCAGGCCTACGTTGACCGGCAGAACATCGGCATCATTCCGGAGATTCGTGCCATCGTGAATGATCCGAAGACGGATAGCACCACACGGGATATTGCGTACGGTTATTTACGCCGCGTGCGCACGCTGGACTCCGCCTTGCTGCTGGCACAAGGATTAGGGGAAGGGGGGCGAAGTAACAGCGTGCTGGGCCTGATCGAAAACCCTCGTGCCGAGGTCTATCCTATTCTCAAGGCCAAATTGCTTCCGCCAAGGGAGGAGAAAAACAAAAAACTCCTGCTCGTTATGGCCCAGATGCCGGTACCCGAAAATCAACGGATTGCAGACATCAAGCCGTATCTGGAAGCTAGTTACTACGAAACTCGGTACGGCGCTTTGTTTGGCTTGGCGCTATTGGATGAGCCAGGCGGCCTTGAGCGCATGGCGCATGAACTGGGCACCGACCGCTATCAGCGCAAGCAAGATTTCTTGACGATTTTTTATGAGTACCGTGCGTGGCGCATCCCCAAGTTCGTGCCGGTACTGATCCCCGTCCTGAACGATCCGCTACCGCTCAAAGACATTGGCGTACGCCGTCGCAACGAAGACGGCAGCGAGTCATACATGACCCCCGAAGAGCTGCGCTACGTGCGCGCGTGGGACTACGCCCTGAACATCATCGTCAAGACGCTCAATCTGGACGTGCCGTTCAAAATCGCAGACAACGTGACGTACAGCAAAGCGCAGCGTGATCTGGTCAAACAGAAGCTGCGCGACCTGGGCTATACCGTCACGGACGAGCCGTATCCGGTAACGGACGCACAGTAAGTGGCACTGAACGGAAACGCCAGGAAAAATCAAACTTAAGCGACGAAGAGTTCAACCACCGGCCAGCCACGCGCTTCAGCCACGCCGCGCAAGGTGGCATCGGGGCTGATGGCAATGGGGTGGGAGACGGTTTCCAACAGTGGCAGATCGTTGCGTGAATCGCTGTAGAACACCGTGCGGGAGAAGTCCGCCATGCGTTGGCCGCGCTGCGCAAGCCACTCGGTCACGCGCACGATTTTGCCGGCGCCAAAGCTCGGGGTGCCGACCAGGTTGCCCGTGAAGTTGCTGTCAGCCTGGTTGCCAACCGTCTCGCCTTCCACGGCCAGTAGGTGCGGCACGTTGAAGGCGGCGGCAATCGGCTCGGTCAGGTAGCGGTGCGTGGCGGTGACAATGCAGCACAGGTCGCCTGCGTGCAGGTGCGCATCAACCAGTTTCTTCGCGCGTGGGAGCATGGCCGGTTGGATGACTTCGCGCATGAAGTTGGCGCGCCACGCATCGAGCCGGGTGCGCGGATGCTGCGCCAGCAGCCCGAGCGAGAAGCGTGCATGGCGTGCGAAGTCGAGCGTGCCCTCTCGGTACTCGCGCATCCAGCGCTCGTTGGCTTGCTCAAAGGCCTCGCGGTCCACCGCGCCCTGGGCAACCAGGAAGCGGCCCCATTCGTATTCGCTGTCGATGGGCAGCAGGGTGTGGTCCAGGTCGAACAGGGCAAGCGATTGCATACAACAGGTGGCAGTGGCGGTTGGAAAAACCGCGAGGTTACTGCCTCAACGCGTCGTGGTTGTGTCCATCGCCATAACTTTGGCGATGAACGCATCGGCGTTTTTCTTCGGGTGGTGTTTGTCCAGACAATCCAGGAAGCTGCGCACCAGCCGAGAATCCCTGCGCTCCTTCAGGAAATACAGGTATTCGTGGATGACCGGCGCATTGGCGGCAAACGGCAGCACACGCACGTCGGGCCGGCGCGGTGCCTCGCGTGCGGGCACGATGCTGCAGCCCAACCCCAGGCTGATCGCCTCATAGATGGCCTCGCGGCTGCCGATGATGCTCATGCTGGCCGGCTCGATGCCGGCGGCGGCCAGGGCGTCTTCGGTCACGCGTCGGGTGACGGAGCCTGGCTCGCGCATCAGCAGTTGGCAGCCGGCAATGTCGTCCAGCGTCACATGCGGGCAGCGTGCCAGCGGGCTGTCCAGCGGCACCACCAGCACCATGGTGTCGTCGGCCAGGGTGATGCGATGCAGGCGTTCGTCGTCCACCGCATGCGACGAAACAGCCAGGTCGATGCGGACTTCGGACAGCGCCTCCAGCATCTGCTGCGAGTTGCCGAACTCGATGGTGATCTCGATGGTCGGGTAGCGGGCGCGGAAGGCGGCCACGCTGGGCAGGATGTAGTAGGGGCCGGTGGCGCCCACGCGCAGATTGCCGGTGCGCAAGTCGCCCGCATTGCGCAGGAGAAAATCGACGTCGCCTTCCTGCTGTGCCAGGCGCTCGACAATGGGCATGAGGCTCACGCCCAGGTCAGACAGGTCGAGCCGGCTGCCGCGGCGGTGGAACAGCTCCACGCCGTACATCTCTTCCAGCTGGCGGATGCGACCCGTCACGGTGGGCTGCGACAGGCGCAGGCGCTTGGCCGCGCCCGTCACGCTGCCCTGGCGGGCCACCTCGAAGAACGACATCAACAGATCGCCCAGCATGCTTGTGTTTCCTCTGCATTTCATTCGGATGATGGCGACAGAGTGTAGGGTGCCTTTATGACGCTTCACACTGTGAAACCTTACGAAGCGGCGGGGCAGGGCAAGGCGGTGGGCTGTGCCAGTCAAACACCGCGTGATAGAGGGTAGGGCGCTGGGCGCACATCGTGCTACCTTGTGAACCAGTGCGCGCAACACAGGAACAGGAGACGCCATGCCGGTGCTGAAGGTCGATGTCGTGACGGCGGAAGAACGGTTGTACGAAGGCACAGCCAAGTTCGTGGTCATCCCCGGCACCGAGGGCGAACTGGGCATCCTGCCCGGTCACGAGCGCCTGCTCACGCGCCTGCGCCCCGGCACCGTGCGCGTCACCCTCGAGAACGACGAAGAAGTGATCCTGTTCGTGGCCGGCGGCTTTGTCGATGTGCAACCCGAACAGGTGATCGTGCTGGCCGACACCGCCGTGCGCGCGCGTGATCTGGACGAGGTCAAAGCCCAGCAAGCACGCAAGGCCGCTGAAGAGCTCATGCAGAACAGCCACAGCAAGATCGACTATGCCCGTGCCCAGGCGGAACTGACAGAAGCCGTGGCCCAACTGGCTGCCATCGAGCGCCTGCGCAAGCGCCGCCGCTGAGGTTTCCCCCGCTTACCGCACCTGGCGCGCACCTAACGCGCGTCTAACGCGCACCACAAGCGCGACATTGTGTCGTCCCGCCCACGGAGGGGTAAAGAACCGCCTCCGCTCTCCGTTTTAGAGCAGAACGATTGAAATCCCGTTGAACGTCCTTCAGAGACGTGATCGGTTCTGCTGGTCTGCCGATGTCGCCCCTTGTTGTGATTGCGCGTGCGCTCGTACGCCGTGTCTTCCACGGCCCACGAAAGCACGTGCGTGCCATGGTTCCGTTTGGGTTGTTGCCGCACCTGCTTTTGCGGAATTTCGGGCGGATTGGCAATGCGCAAATGTTTGCGCTGGCATTTCTGCTGGTGCCGGCCGTCGTCTATGCGGGAGCCGACGTGAACGATCTGACCGAACTGCCCATCGAACAATTGATGCTGGTGCAGGTGGTGACCGGGGCATCCAAGTACGCCGAGGCGGCCAATGAAGCACCCGCCAACGTGCAGGTGATCACCGCCGAAGATATCAAGACGTACGGCTGGCGCACCTTGGCCGACATCCTGGGCAGCCTGCTGGGGCTGTATACCAACTACGACCGTAATTACGCCTCGCTGGGCGCTCGTGGTTTTCTGCGCCCGGGCGATTATGACACGCGCTTCCTGCTGCTGATCGACGGTTACCGGACCAACGACTCTGTCTTTGACGAAGCTGCAGTCGGCACCGATGCGATGCTCGATGTGGACCTGATCGAGCGTATCGAATACGTGCCCGGAGCGGGCTCTGCCGTGTACGGCTCGAACGCGCTGTTTGGGGTGATCAACATCATCACCAAGCGCGGGCGGGACATCGGCGGTGTGCAGGTCAGCGGTGCCACCGGCAGCGCCAATGCGCGTGATGGGCGGGTGACCTGGGGCAACCGCGCAGACAACGGCGCCGAATGGCTGCTCTCGGCCAGCGTGAACGACGCGCCCGGCCGTGACCAGTACTTCCCGCAGTTCAACCAGCCCGGTGTGAGCGACGGTGTTGCGCGCGGCATGGATTTCGACCGCGGCAAGCGCCTGTTCGCCAAGGGCAGCTTCGGCGAGTTTGGCCTGACCTTCGGCTATGCAGACCGCACCAAGGGCACACCCACCGCGCCGTACGACCAGCTCTTCAATGACCCGCGCTCGCGCACCATTGATACCCGCCAGATGCTCAATGGCACGTGGCAGCACGCGCTGGACGATGCCACCGATGTCTCGGCGCGGCTGTACTGGGGCCGCTACGTATCGCAGGGCCACTACGTCTACAACTATCCACCCGTGACCGAGAACCACGACTGGTACGACTCCGCCTGGTACGGCGCCGAGTTTAAGCTCGTCACGCGGCGCCTTGACCAGCACACGCTCGCGATCGGCACCGAACTGCAGCGCGACTACCGCGACGCGATGCGCAACTTTGATGTCACCCCGTACTTCAGCTACCTGGACGACCACCGCAACAACACCCGCGTGGGCATCTACGTGCAAGACCAGTTCGCCATCAGCCAGAACTGGGTGCTCGACACCGGCCTGCGGTACGACCACACCACCTTTTCGCCGGGCATCTTCAGCCCGCGCGTGGGCCTGATCTGGCACGCCGCGCCCACCACGACCGTCAAGGCGATCTACGGAATGGCCTACCGTGCGCCCAACGATTACGAGCTGAACTACCAGACCGTCGCGCCGGGTGGCCAGCAGGTCAACACGGGCCTGGTTGCCGAGCGCATCCGGACGTATGAAGCCGTGCTGGAGCAGCAGGTCAGCGCCGGTGGCAAGGCCACGCTGTCGGTGTTTCAGAACAACGTCTCCAACCTGATCAGCCAGAGTGAAGACCCCAACACCGGGCTTCTGTATTTCAGCAACGTGTCGCGTGTGCGCACACGCGGCGCAGAACTCGGCTACCAGCAGAACTGGCCTGGTGGCACCCGCCTGCGCGCGAGCTACAGCTTCCAGCATTCAGAAGACGGCGCCACCGGCCAGACACTGAGCGACTCCCCGCGCCACATGCTCAAGCTCAACGCCAGCACGCCGCTGTGGCGCAGCGACTGGAGAGCCGGGCTGGAAGCGCAATACATCAGTAACCGCTTGACGACATCGGGCAGCGTGGGCGGCTACTGGATTGCCAACCTGACCTTGCTGGCGACGCGGCTGGCACCCAATCTGGAGATGTCGGCCAGCCTCTACAACCTGTTCGACCGGCGCTATGCCGATCCGGCCGGGCCAGAGGTGGAGATGCCTGCCATCCGGCAGGACGGCCGCACGTTTCGCCTGAAGCTCACCTACACCTTCCGATGAACGCACTGTGCGCCTACCTCCGTCGTGCCACGCGCCAGCGCCTGCGCCTGCGTCGGCTGTGCGCGGTGTTGGCCATGGTGCTGGCAACGGTGGCTTGGATGCGGGCCACCTATGCGCAGATGCAGGCCAGCGAAGTCCAGATCAAGGCGGCCTTCATCTACAACTTTGCACTGTTCACCACCTGGCCGACTGACGCGATGCTGGCAGACGCCCCCATGGTGCTGTGCGTGGCCGCCGAGCAACCTCTGCTAGCGGCCTTGGAACAACTGACAGGAAAACCCGTGCGCGGACACCGGCTGGAAATCCGAAAGATCAACGATGGCGCCGTGGGCGGCTGCCATGTGCTGGTGCTGGATGCACGATCGGCTGCCGGCGTCCGCCTGAACCCGGCCACCCCCGTGCTCACGGTGGGCGATGGCCGCAATAGTGCGCTGGCGCCGATGATTGCGCTGGCGCTGCAGGACAAGCGGGTCGTATTCGACATCGACGCGGGCGCGGCACGGCAGGCCGGCTTGCAACTCAGCTCGCAGTTGCTGCGTCTGGCGAGGAGCGTGCAATGAACCTGGCCCTGATGACACAACGGCCCCGTCTGGGGCACACCGTGGTGCGGGCAAACATGGCTGGTGCCGGTGCAGCGTTGACCATCGCCGGCGTCCTGCTGATCGTGTTCCAGTTCATCGCCCTGCGTGCGGCACTGGTGCGTGACGTGCACGTGCAGGCGCGCATCATTGGCGCCAACAGTGTGGCGGCGCTGTTGTTCAACGACCGCCACGCGGCAGAAGAAACGCTGGGCGCGCTGGGTGCATCCCCGCCGTTGCGCGCCGCGGGCATCTTCACGGCGCTGCGCAAACCGCTGGCGCTGTACCAGCATGGCGAGGCCGCCCCCGTGCGAGCGCCCGATGCCGCCATGCTGCGCGAAGAAAACGTCTCCACGCTGACCACGCTGGAGGTGGTGGAACCGGTGGAGTCCGAGCGCCGCGTGATCGGCTACGTGGTGATCCGCTCCAGCCTGGCCGACCTGTACATGCAGTTGCTGGGCTTTGCCGTGCTGACGGTGTCGGTGGGCATTGGCGCGATGGGCGTCGCCTATCTGGTGTGTGCCCGCATGCGCCACGCGGTGCTGCAGGCCGAAGCGCACCTCGACTATCTCGCCCACATCGATTCGGTGACGGAGCTGCCGAACCGGCACGCCTTCAACGAGCGGCTGCAGGTCTCGCTCAAGCGTGCGGGGCAGGCGGGGGCGGTTGGCCTGTTGCTGCTGGATCTCGACAACTTCAAGGTGGTCAACGACACCTTGGGCCACAACAATGGCGACCGCCTGCTGCGCCAGGTGGCGCGCCGCCTGAACGAGGTGATTGAGCAAGCCAACCTGCGCGCCGTGCTGTGCCGCATTGGCGGAGACGAGTTCGCCATCATTGCCGAACTGTCCGGGCGCGCATCGATCACCCCGTCGGACGCTGCCGAGCTTGCCGATGGCCTGGCCAAGCGCATTCTCGCCGCGCTCGCCGCGCCGTTTGCGCTGGACTTGCACCAGATTTACGCAACGGCCAGCGTGGGGGTGAGCCTGTATCCGCATGACGCCCGCGACGTGCAGGCGCTCACGCGCAATGCCGATACGGCGATGTATTACGCCAAGAACCGCGGCAAGAACGCCGCTGCCAGCTTCACCTCCGAGATGGACCAGCAGGCCCGCCGGCGCCTGCGCGTGGAAGCCGACCTGCGCCGTGCGCTCGACCGCGAAGAGTTGCTGCTGGCGTATCAGCCGCAGGTCCACCTGCAAGGGCTGGATACGGACGGTGCAGTGGTTCCCACCTCGCACGTGCACGGCGTGGAAGCCCTGGTGCGCTGGCGCCACCCGGAGATTGGCGTGATCGGCCCCGGCGAGTTCATTGCCGTGGCGGAAGAAACCGGCCTGATCGTGCCGCTGGGCCTATGGGTGCTGCGCACCGCGTGCAAACAGGCCGCGCGCTGGATGCGTGAAGACGGTGTCGCACTGCGCGTGTCGGTCAATCTCTCTGGACGGCAGGCGCGCGATCCGGCCCTCGTGCAGAACGTGCTCAACGTGCTGGCCGAGACGGGCCTGCCGCCGCACATGCTGGAACTGGAAATTACCGAAAGCGTGCTGATGGAAGACATCGAAGCCAACATCGCATTGCTTGAGGCACTACACCTGGCGGGTATCAGCCTGTCGATTGATGACTTCGGCACGGGCTATTCATCGCTGGCGTATCTGCAGCGCTTCCCCATCCAGAAGCTCAAGATTGACCGCAGCTTTGTGCAGCGCATGCCCGGCGATGGCGAGGCGATTGCCGGCGCGGTCATCGCCATGGCGCACAGCCTGAAGATGGAAGTGGTGGCTGAAGGGGTGGAAGACGCCGAGCAACTCGCGCTGCTGCGCAAGGCGGGCTGTGACTTGGGACAGGGCTACTTGTTCTCGCGCCCGCTACAGGCCCAGCCGTTGATGGCATGGCTCCAACGGCTGGATGGCAGTGAAGCCGGCACGCCAAGCGATGCGCCGGAGAGAGAAGCCGAGCCCGTCGGCTCCTTGCCCTCGTCGCTTGCGGGATAACGTTCAGGCCGCCGCTCCCCGCGCGGCAAGCGTGGCGCCGACCGTCAGCACCACCACGGCTCCGAGGATGATCGCCGTGGCCCACAACGTTTGCGGCGCAACCCGTTCATTGGCCAGCCAGGAGCCCATCAGCAGCCCCACGAGTGGGTTGACGTAGGCGTAACTGGTTGCCATCACGCTGGAAACCCGTTCGACCAATGCCAAATAGGCCGAAAAGCCAATCGCTGAACCGAAGACAACCAGATAACCCCAGGCAAACGCCGAGGGCAGGCCGACATAGCGTGGCCAGGCTTCGCCCAGCACGAAGCTAACCAGCATCAGTAGCACGCCGCCAAAGGCCATTTGCAGCACGAAGCCCATCAGACCGCGCGGCAAATCGATACGCTTGGAGAGCTGCGTGCCGAATGACCATGACGTGATGGCCGTGGCCAATGCCAAAAGCCCGCCGGGGTTGGTGCTGAACTCCGCGCTTTGCACCAGTACGGCAATGCCAACACTGCCCAAGGCGATGGCGCCGGCCTCATAGCTGCGCAATCGTCCGCCCATCAACACGGTCCACAGCGTCGCGAACATCGGAACTGTGGCAAACATGACCGTGCCCGCACCGGCTGAAATGGTTTGCGCGCCCACCGCCGCCATCCCCATGCCGCCGACCAGCAGGAACACACTGATTAGTGCGCAGTTTCGCGCCTGACGCCAACTTAAGCGTGCACGCGGGCGCAAGATCGCCAAGGGGCTGAGCAGCGCGGCCGCCGCCAGAAAGCGCGTACCCATCATCAGGAAGGGCGGCAAATCGACTACCGCAAAGCGGGCAGCCAAATAGGTGGTGCCCCACACCACGTAGGTGATGAGCAGGCAAAGCGCGACAAAAGGGGACATGGTGCTGCCTCGAAGCGGAAGCCTTCGATGCTACGCAAGGTCACGCGATGTACGTGATGCATTTTGTGATCGCGCAGGTGGCGCGTTGCACGAAGGCATGCTCAGGCCGCCGCTCGCCGCGCGGCACGCGTGGCACCTGCGGTCAGCACCACCACGGCCGCCAGGATGATGCCCGTGGCGCTCAGTGTTTGCGGCGCGACCTGCTCATCGGCCAGCCATGCGCCCATGAGCAGGGCGATGGGCGGGTTCACGTAGACATAGCTCGTCGCCATGACGGTGGACACGCGCTCCACCAGCGCCATGTAAGCCGTGAACGCAATGGCCGAACCGAACACCACCAGATAGCCCCACGCCAGCGCCGAGTGCAACCCGATGCTGTGCGGCCACTTTTCACCCACGATCAGGCTGAGCAACACCAGCGCCACGCCGCCAAAGGCCATCTCCAGCACAAAGGCCGTCGTGCCCTTGGGCATGTCGATGCGCTTGGAGAGCTGCGAGCCGAACGACCACGACGCAATGGCCGTGGTCAGTGCCAGCACGCCGGCAGTGCTGGCCTGGAACTCCGCACCGTGAAACAGCACCGCAATGCCGATGCTGCCCAGCGCAATTGCGCCAATCTCATATGCCCGCAGACGGCCGCCGGCCAGCAGCGTCCACAGGGTGGAGAACAGCGGCATCGACGCGATCATCACCGTGGTGGCGCCCGATGAGATGGTCTGCTCGGCCACTGCCGTCATGCCCATGCCGCCCACCAGCATGAAGCCGCCAATCAGCGCGCAATTGCGCACCTGGCGCCAGCTCGGCCGCTCACGCTCACGCTGGCGCAGGAGGATCAGGGGGGCGAGCAGCGCTGCCGCCACCAGAAACCGCGAACCCATCATCAGGAAGGGCGGCAGGTCGGTCAGCGCAAAACGGATGGCCAGATAAGTCGTGCCCCACACCACGTAAGTGATGAGCAGGCAGACCGCGATGAACGGAGACATGTCGAGACCTCGGCGAGGAAGTCCCGATGCTACTCAAGGTGGGCTTATGCGCAAAACGAGTTTTGTTATCGCTCGTTGTTAGCGGCGTTAGCAAGCAAGTGAGTTGGAGGGGCTGACGCGTTCGGAACGCCGCCTTTCGCGCTCCAAAGGCCATCGTTGGCGTTCCGGACTTCAACGAGGGCGTTCAGAACCCGGAGGGGCGGGTTCTGAACCCGGCACCCTGAGGTTCAGAACGTCGGATGCGGCGGTCAAAACCTCAAGGGCGGAGATCAGAACCTCAGCCGGTCGATCAGATGACCCGGAAGCCGTGCGTGCCATCGCGCCCGAGTTGGGCGACCAGACCGAACTCCCAGTCCAGATAGCCTTGCATGGCCGCACGCGGAGCGTTGGTGCCTTCGTACGGGCGGCGGTAGCGGTCGATCCGGTCGGAGGCGAGGTGCGTTTCGCCGGATTCCACCGGCAGACCCGCGGCCACCCAGGCGGCTGTGCCGCCGTCGAGCACCCAGACCTCGGCGTGCGTGAGCTTAGCCAGATCCACAGCGGCAAAGCGGGCAAGCAGGCTGGAGCCGCAAGTCAGCACGTAGCGGCGGGCCGGCGGGATGCGCTGGAGCGCGCCGGCCAGGTCGGAACGCACGGCAAACCAGGCGCCCGGAATGTGCCGCGCCACGTAGTTGGCGCTGCGGGTGACGTCGATGACGGCGGTGTCGCCGGCTTCCAGCCAACCGGCCAGGGCGCGGGCATCGACCGTGCGCACGGCGGGCGTGTCGG
>RepKanNP_Acetate_BrdU_F21BDRAFT_1000177_pt1 | contig 33192 bp, 25 predicted proteins | sample RepKananBrdUF21B_FD_10624 | JGI IMG/M metagenome (IMG submission 10624)
GCCAGCCACGCTCGATCTGGAAACCGACGCCGGCGGGTGGACCCGGCAGGCGCATATCCGCCTGAGCTTTGCCGGGCCGGCCGGTACGTTCCGGCATGTGCCCGCGCTGGATGTGCTCAATGGCCGCGTGCCGCCCGAAGTCTTCGCGGGCAAGCTGGTGCTGATTGGCGCCACGGCTTCGGGCGTGTCGGATATTTTCGCCACGCCCACTTCGCGCACGATGAGCGGCGTGGAGGTGCTGGCCAACGCCACGCAAACGGTGCTCGACGGCAGTGCCATCCTGCCGGTGCCGACCGGTGTGTTCTGGGTGACGACGTTGCTGCCGCTGTTGATGACCGCGTGCGCGGTGCGCTGGCTCACGCCACGCATGGCGCTGGCGGTGGCGCTGGCGAGTGCGGCAGCGCTGCTGCTGGGCGTGGTCGGCGCGCTGGTGCTGGGTAACCGCTGGCTGCCGCCGTTTGCCGCGCTGGTCGGGCCGCTGGTGCTGTATCCGCTGTGGAGCTGGCGCCAGCAGGAGGCTGCCTTGCGTTTCCTGCGTGACGAGCTCTATCGCCTCGCGCGCGAGCCCGGTGTCCTCACCGATACGGCGCCACTGGCCCGCACGGGCCGCACGCTCGGCGCACACATGGATGCGGTGGCCTCGCTGATCGACAAGCTGCGTGGGCTGCGCCGCTTCCTGGCCGATGCGTTGGAGAGCTTGCCCGATGCCACGGTCATCTGCGCCCCCGACGGCACGATCCGCCTGGCCAACGGCCGCAGCGCAGGGCTTGCTGGCCAGTCGAGCACGCCTGGCCAGAACCGCGCGGCTGCGCTGCGTGACCTGTCGAGCCTGCTGGCGCGCGCATTTTCCGACCCGGCCGCGGGTGAGCGTTACTGGGCGGACTGGTTGGCTGGACCCGACGCCAAGCTGGAGCCTGTCGAGCTGCATACACACGACGGCCGCTCGATGCTCATGCACGCCGCCGCCTTGCGTGACGATGCTGGCCGCCCCATCGACATCATCGTCAGCTTTGCCGACATCACCCCCGTGCGCCGGGCCGAGCGCCATCGTGAAGAAGCGCTGCGCTTCATCTCGCACGACATGCGTTCGCCGCAGAGCGCGATTCTTGCGCTCATCGAGCTGCAGCGCGATGCCTCGCGCGCGCTGGATCGCGAAGTGTTGCTCTCGCGCATCGAGCAGCTTTCGTCGCGCACGCTGGAGCTGGCCGACGCCTTCATCGACCTGGCGCGTGCCGAATCCCAGGCGCTCAAGCTGGTGGACGTGGATCTGGTGGGCCTGGTGCTCGATGCCGCCGACGAGGTCTGGGCCTTGGCGAATCGTCATCAGGTGGAGGTGCGTGTGAACGCCGACATCGAAGCGCCCGTGCGCGGCGAGCCGCGTCTACTGGTGCGTGCTCTGGTCAACCTGCTCAACAACGCCATCAAGTTCAGCACGCCGGGCTCGGTGGTGACGGTATCCGTAGGGACCGACGATGGGATGTTCACGGTGGCCGTGGCCGATCAGGGCGTGGGCATTGCGCTGGCGGATCAGCCAAGGCTGTTCCAGCCATTCCATCGCTTGCACGAGACGGAGGCCAACGCACCATCGGGCAGCGGCCTTGGCCTCGTCTTCGTGAAGACCGCCATTGAGCGCCATGGCGGCCGTATCGCCGTGCAGAGTGCACCGGGGCTGGGCTCCACCTTCACGGTCTGGCTGCCGCGCGGGCCGATTCACCAAGACGCCTGATCGCAGGCGTCTGCGACATATGGGCAACCGCACACACGGTGCGGCTTCTGCCACTTTCCTTTTTCAATCATTTGCAATCCGCTTGTCTGGCGGCCCTACAGTTCAATGGCCGACTGGCACAACGTACCCGGGTGATGCACCCGGTCGAGAGACGGCGGCACCTGGGCGAGAACCGGAAGCGCAGGCAGAAGCGAACCACGCAAGAAGGACCGGCGAACCGAGGTGCACCGTATGTTGAGCAAGACCGCAACCGATGTGCTGAGCGAATGCGAATACGAACACCTTCGCATGCAACTGCACCAAGCCCTGCGCGGCAACGGGAATCTGCCGCAGGATGCGCGAGTCTGGCTGGCTGGTCGGCGTTTATCCGCTCTGCGCGGCGAAGGCATCGTTCGGGTTGATGCGCGCCGGCGCGATGTTGTTTGCAGTTGATTTACGCGAAGCAGGCGGTTGATGCACCTCGCGGCCTTTCCAGAAAGAGACCGAGCCATGAAGATCGGCCTGATCGATACACATGTCGCCCGCCAACAGGCAATTCACTCCGCGCTGCAGCCGTCACGCTTTGAATGCGTGCCGCTGTTTCTCTCCCGCCAGGTATTCGAAGCCATCGACGTGCATGGCATCAACCTGCTGATGGTCGGTGCAAATGCGCATGACATGCCGGGCCTGTCGCTGGTGCGCACCGTGCGTGAGCGTGTGGGCCCTGGCATGGCCATCGTTTACCTCGCCGACGGTCAGGCCGATGTCGAGACCGCCGACGCACTGAACCACGGCGCAGATCTGTGCTTCCAGGGTGATATTCGCCCGCCTGAGCTGCTGGCGCGTCTCGATGCACTGATCCGCCGCTTTGCCGTCAGCCGTGCCGTGCGCGCCTCTGAAATTCGTCTGGGGCCCTACACGATCGACAGGCAGAACCGCTCGATCCGCCTGCGGGACACGCCGGTAGCAGTGCACGCCCGGGAGTTTGAGCTGGCGTTGCTGCTGTTTGCAAACGCCGGGCGCGTGCTGTCTCGTGCAGATATTGAGCTGGCGTTGTGGGGCCGCGAGCTGAGTCCGTATTCGCGCACGCTCGACACGCACGTCTCGCGCCTGCGCAAGAAGTTGCTGCTGGGCACCGAGAATGGCCTGCGCCTGCGCGCAATCTATGGGCAGGGTTTCTGCCTGGACCGCGTGATGGAAAGCGTCGTTTGACGGTGTAGCAACGCTGAAAGCGTCCCCACGCAGAACAAAGCCCCGCCAGTCGGGGCTTTTTCGTTGGCCGAAGAAGGGGCGGTAGGGGAGCGTGCCCAAAGAAAAACGCCCTGACACTCGGGACAGCAGCATCAGGGCCAAGTAGATCGCGGCTCTCTCTTCCGCGACCGGAGCGCACCCACGAGGGGTCGGTGCCTATTCAGGTTACGTGGCTGGCGTCGACACAATGCAAATCTTTATCAAGACCAGCCGGGGTGCGGTATGCGCCCAATCTGCGTTGGTTTGTCATAAGACATCGTACAACGTGGATGCCAATGTACCGCTTCCGCCTTCAGCTGCCGGCTGGTTCAGGTAAAGGCTTCCGATATCGAGGTGTCGGCCAGATCGTGCGCACGGCGCAGTCGTTCGCGGCTGTTCGACAGGTGCATGCGCATGGCTGCACGGGCGGCTTCCGGCTCCCTGCGGGAGATGGCCTCGAAGATGCTGCGGTGCTCGCGGTTGACGGTGGCGCGAGACTCTTGCGAGTTCAGATAGCCGACCTGCGATGCGTCAATGCGGCTGCGCGGGATCAATGTCTTGCCCAGTTGGTCTAGCACCGTCACGAAGTGCTGGTTGCCGGTGGCGCGCGCAATGCTCAGGTGAAAGCGCAGATCGGACGCCGCGCTGTCACGGCCGGCGGCCTGGTCTTCTTCGATGGCGTCGAGCGCTTGTTGCAGCGTGGCGAGATTCTCCGGCGTGGCGCGCTGGGCGGCTAGGCCGGCACATTCGGTTTCCAGCGCCACGCGCAACTCCAGCATGGCCAGGATCTCGTGCAGCGTAGAGGCGGTGCCCAACTGGATGGTGTTGTCCTGGCGCGGGGGCAGGACAAAGCTGCCGATGCCGTGGCGTGTCTCGATCAGCGCCTTGGCCTGCAGGCGTGAAATGGCCTCGCGCACGACGGTGCGGCTGACGCCCAATGCTTCCATCAACTCCGATTCGGTGGGCAGCTTGTCGCCGATGCGCAACGCGCCCGTGGCGATGCGCTGCTTAACGTAATCGACCACCACTTCCGCCAGGCTTTGGGTGCGGCGCGCGAGCGTTGCGGGGGAGCCTGGGGTGGGCATGCTGTCTCCGGATGGGTTTCGGGTTTACCAGGGGTGGTTCTGCGTGGATACGTCCATTATATTCCGCTCCATGTTGTATGACGACTGATAACGTATGTGACGGCCATGAATCACAACTCTGCTGAATCCACCCTGCGCACGCCGCGTATCACCCGCCTCCAGGTCATTCCCGTGGCCGGACGCGACAGCATGCTGCTGAACCTGAGCGGCGCGCACGCCCCGTTCTTCACCCGCAACATCGTCATCCTGGAAGACTCCGACGGCCATACCGGCGTGGGCGAGGTGCCGGGCGGCGAGGCGATCCGTAAAACCATTGAAGACGCGACACCGCTGGTGGTGGGGCAGCCGATCGGCGCATACAACAACGTGCTCAACACCGTGCGCCGGCAATTTGCCGACCGCGATGCGACCGGGCGCGGGCTGCAGACGTTTGACCTGCGCACCACTGTGCACGCCGTCACAGCATTGGAAAGCGCCTTGCTGGATTTGCTGGGCCAGCACCTGGGCGTGCCCGTGGCTGCCTTGCTGGGGCAGGGGCAGCAGCGTGCCAAGGTGCCGGTGCTGGGCTACCTGTTTTTCGTGGGCGACCGCAAGCGCACCAATCTCGACTATGCCGATGGCAGCGACGCCACCGACGACTGGACTCGTGTGCGCCACGAAGAAGCGCTCACCCCCGAAGCTGTCGTGCGCCTGGCCAAGGCCGCGCACGCCCGCTACGGCTTCAAGGATTTCAAGCTCAAGGGCGGCGTGTTGAGCGGCGATGATGAAATGGTCGTCACCACCGCGCTGGCCGAGGCCTTTCCCGACGCGCGTGTCACGCTGGACCCGAACGGTGCGTGGTCGCTGGAAGAGGCCATCCGCCTGTGCCGCGACAAGCACGACGTGCTGGCCTATGCCGAAGACCCGTGCGGTGCCGAAGGCGGTTACTCCGGCCGTGAGGTCATGGCCGAGTTCCGCCGTGCCACCGGCCTGCCGACCGCCACCAACATGATCGCCACCGACTGGCGCCAGATGGGCCACGCCATCCAGTTGCACTCGGTCGACATTCCACTGGCCGATCCGCACTTCTGGACCATGCAGGGCTCCGTGCGCGTGGCACAAATGTGCGATGACTGGGGCCTGACCTGGGGCTCGCACTCCAACAACCACTTCGATATTTCACTGGCGATGTTCACGCACGTGGCCGCTGCCGCGCCGGGCAACATCACTGCCATCGACACCCATTGGATCTGGCAGGACGGCCAGCGTCTGACGCGTGAGCCGTTCCAGATCGTGGGCGGCGAGATCGACGTGCCTGCTGTGCCGGGGTTGGGCGTGGTGCTCGACATGGCCCAGGTAGAGAAGGCGCACGCGCTGTACAAGCAGCACGGGCTGGGCGCGCGCGACGATGCTGCCGCCATGCAGTGCCTGGTGCCCAACTGGACGTTCAACAACAAGCGTCCGTGTCTGGTGCGTTGAGGTAGGCAGACCCCGGGCGGTCTCAGACCGCCCAAAAAAATACAAAAAATATCTGGAGACGAATCTTGAAAACCATCAAGGGTTTGCGCTGGTGGATCATCGTGCTGGTGTGTCTGGGCACGATCATGAACTACTTGGCGCGCAATTCATTGGGTGTGCTGGCCCCAACGCTCAAGGAAGATCTGTCAATGACCACGCAGCAGTATGGTTACGTGGTCATGGCGTTTCAGTTTGGCTACACGCTCATGCAGCCAGTGTGCGGCTTCATCGTCGACTTGATCGGCCTGCGCATCGGCTTTGCGCTGTTCGCTGTGTTGTGGTCGTTTTCCGGTGTGCTGCATGCAGGCGCAACGGGGTGGCTGTCGCTGGCAGGTTTCCGCGCCTTCATGGGATTGACGGAGGCGGCGGCCATTCCATCGGGTATGAAGGCCGTGGCGGAGTGGTTCCCGGACAAGGAAAAATCGGTGGCGACGGGCTGGTTCAACGTCGGCACGTCGTTCGGCGCCATGCTGGCGCCGCCGCTGGTGTTGTTCCTCTCCATGCGGCATGGCTGGCAAGCTGCGTTTGTGGTGACCGGTGCGCTGGGCTTCTTCTGGGCGGCATTGTGGTACGCCTTCTACCGTTCGCCAAACGAGCATCCGCGGTTGTCCAAGCAAGAGCTGCAAACCATCACCGACGGGCAACTGCGTTCGGCGGGCGGGAAGCGCGAAAAGCGTCCGATCTCCGAGATCGTGTTGTCGCGCCGTTTCTGGGCGATTGCACTGGCGCGCTTCTTTACCGAGCCGGCCTGGCAGACGCTCAGCTTCTGGATCCCGCTGTACTTCTTCAAGGAGCGCGGCATGGATCTGAAGCAGATCGCCATGTTTGCGTGGTTGCCGTTCCTCGCGGCGGACTTGGGTGGCATGGCCGGCGGTTATCTGTCACCGCTGCTGATGAAGTATGGTCGCCTGCCGCTGGTGTGGTCGCGTGTAGGCGGCGTGGTACTGGGTGCACTGATGATGATCGGCCCGGCGTGCGTCGGCCTGGTGGCATCGCCGTATGTAGCCATCGCGCTGTTCTGCGTGGGTGGCTTCGCGCACCAGATGATTTCCGTGTCCGTCAATACGCTCAGCGCAGACGTGTTCGATCCGCAAGAAGTGGGTACGGCCAGCGGTTTTGCCGGTATGTCCGGCTGGATCGGCGGTCTGGCATTCACTGCTGTGGTGGGCGCTTTGGCCGATACGGTTGGCTATGGCCCGCTGTTCAGCCTGCTGGGCGCGTTTGACGTGATTGCCGCCGTGCTGTTGATCATCCTGATCCGCGGTCAATCTCAGGAAGAGCGTGCTGCACGCCAGATGAAACTCTCCGCTTCAAATTGAGCTGAAACCGATGTCCATGCTGCATCCCCCCCGATTCGAACTCCAGGCGCAAGACGGCAACCGACTTCGCCTGGCCAGCAGCACTGGCGCTGCGATTGAAGTCTTCGTGCTCGAAGAAGACATCATCCGTGTGCTGGTGCTGCCGCACGGTGACTTGCGCGGCCCGGCCACGTGGTCGATTGCGCCGGGCGCCGACGATACGCCGCTCGAAGGGCGTGACCGACGTGATCTCAGCGGGTTCTCGCTGCCGACGTTCGAGCTGCATGCTGATGCCGACACGCTGCGCTTGCAGACCAGCAAGATCCGCCTGAGCGTTGCACTCGCGGGCGGCTTCTGCACGTGGGAGATCAGCCGAGCCGGCCAATGGCAGGCGGTGCTGCACGATCGCGCCACCCAGGCCTACAACTTCGGCTACTGGGATGAACAGGTCTATCACTACGTGCGCCGCGAACCGGGTGAGATGTACTTCGGTCTGGGTGAACGCGCTGGTGAGCTCAACCGCGCGCATCAGCGCTACGAGATGCGCAACATCGACGCGATGGGCTATAGCGCACGTACGACCGATCCGCTGTACAAGCACATTCCGTTCTATGTGACGTGGCACCCGGAGAACGGCACCGGTTTCGGCCTGTTCTACGATACGTTGTCCGACTGCAGCTTCGACATGGGCCGCGAGCTGGACAACTACCACGGCCACTACCGGTACTTTGCAGCGCCGTTTGGCGATCTGGACTACTACTTCATCGCTTCGCCCGATACGCCGCTCGACGCCACGCGCCGCTTCACGTGGATGACCGGCCGCCCGGCGTGGATGCCGAAATGGGGCCTGGGCTATTCCGGCTCGACCATGACGTATACCGACGCGCCCAACGCGCAGGAGCAGATGGGCGAGTTCATCAAGGGATGCCGCGAGCACGACATCCTGTGCGATTCGTTCCACCTGTCGTCGGGTTACACATCGATCGGCCCGAAGCGCTACGTCTTCAACTGGAACACCGACAAGTTCCCGGATGCGCGCGGCTTCGTACAGGGCTACCTGGATGCCGGCATTCGCCTGTGCCCCAACATCAAGCCCTGCCTGCTGCAGGATCACCCCAAGTTTGCAGAGGCTAAGGAAGCCGGCCTGCTGGTGTGCGACGCCAATGGTGAGCCCGCCTGGGTGCAGTTCTGGGATGAGGTGGGCGCGTATCTCGACTTCACCAACCCGAAGACACTGGATTGGTGGAAAGCCAACGTCAAGAGCGCGTTGCTCGACTACGGCATGGCGTCCACCTGGAACGACAACAACGAGTTTGAAGTGTGGTCCCCCGATGCCTTCGCGCAGGGGTTTGGCAAGAAGCACCCGATTCGCGAAGCCAAGGTACTGCACACCATGCTGATGATGCGCGCCTCGCGCGAGGCGCAGCTTGAGTACGCGCCGCAGCGCCGGCCGTTCCTGGTGTCGCGCTCGGGCGTCGTCGGCATGCAGCGCTACGTGCAGACCTGGTCGGGCGACAACTACACCTCGTGGGAGACGCTGCGCTTCAACAACAAGATGGGCCTGGGTCTGGCGCTGTCGGGGGTGTCGAACATCGGCCATGACATTGGCGGTTTCGCGGGTCCGGCGCCGTCGCCGGAACTGCTGGTGCGCTGGGTGGCGTTCGGCGCCTTCCTGCCGCGCTTCTCCATTCACTCGTGGAACGACGACAAGACCGTCAACGAGCCGTGGATGTACCCAGAGGTGACCTCGCAGATCGCCTCGCTCATCAAGCTGCGCTATCGCCTGATTCCGTATCTGTACGAGCTGCTGTGGCAATCCACGCAGGCCTACGAGCCGGTGCTCAAGCCGACGTTTGCCGAGTTCCCATCGGACCGCCGCTGCTACGAAGAGAACGACGACATGCTGATCGGCGCGTCGCTGCTGGTGGCGCCGGTGGTGGAGCAAGGGCAGCGCGAGCGCTCGGTCTATCTGCCCGCCGGTGCGCGCTGGGTGTCGTACTGGAGCGGTGAGGCATTCGAGGGTGGTCAAACCGTCACGCTGCCTGCACCGTGGGACCAGCCGGTCATGTTGATCCGCGAAGGTGGTGTGATTGCGCTGAACGTGGCTGAGCAGCATTTCGACCAGCGCGCCGATCAGCGTGCCTTCCTTGTGGTGCCGACGAGCGGCGCCGGCGAGGCGGTTGGTGGCTGCATTGAGGACGACGGCGAGACCGAAGCCTGGCGCCACGGCGAGCAGGGTCGCTGGAACGTGCGCGCGGTGTCGGACGCGCACACCCTCACGCTGCATGTCTCACGCGAAGGCCGCATGTCTGTGCAGACAGACACCATCGAGATCCAGTTGCCCGCCGCCGAGCAGCGGCAGGTGCAGGCCTCAAAGGCCCGTATTGTTGACGACAACGTTGCAGGCGGCTGGCGCCGTCTGACGCTGCAGTTGCTGGCCTAGTGCCGCATCCCCCGTGCATCGCAACCGGGCGCGGAGAGCCCGGAGATGCACGGTTTCCCCAAGGTGCTGGAGATAACCAAAACCGAGACAACAACGATGAAAACCACACGAGCCAAATTTTCTGTCAAACCTGTCTATGCATGCGCCGCACTGCTATGCGCGGGGCTGTCGATGCACGCATCGGCGCAATCGTCGGTCACGCTGTACGGCGTGGTCGATAACGCCATTGCCTATTCGAGCAATCAGGGCGGGCATTCCAACACGTACATGAACTCTGGCGCCCTGGCCGCCAGCAAGTTCGGCCTGATGGGCTCGGAAGACCTGGGCGGCGGCAACACGGCAGTGTTCCGCCTGGAGAACGGTTTTGCAGCCGATACGGGCGCGCTAAGCAAGGCGAACACCATTTTTAATCGCCAGGCCTATGTCGGCCTCGCTAACAAAGACTACGGCCAGGTCACGATGGGTCGTCAGTACACGCCGTACTTCCAGTACGTTGCCGCGCTGGGCCCGACCAATGTGTTGACCGGCGCTGTCGGTGCGCACCCGGGCGACGTCGACGCGATGGACACCACGCTGCGTGTGCCGAATTCGATCACCTATACGTCGCCCACGTTCGGCGGTTTCCAGGCGGGTTTGCAGTACGGCATGGGCGAGCAGGCGGGCAGCATGTCCAACGGCAGTGCCTTCAGTGCGGCAATGCGTTACGACTACCAGGCGTTCGCCTGGTCGGCTGGCTACATTCGCTTGAAGAACGTCCCGACCTTCCAGAACAACACTGGTGACTTCGCCAACAACGCGCCCATCAACAAGGGCTATGCAACAGCCGATACCGCACAGATCATCGGTACCGCTGCACGTTACACCGTGGGCAAGCTGATGATGGGGTTGAACTACTCCAACGTGCAGTACAAGCCGGGTGCCACCTCGCCGGCAGGGTTTGCACAGACGGCGTCGTTCAACACGTTTGGTGCGATTGCCACGTACGCGCTCACGCCTGCTCTGACTTTGGCCGCCGGCTACAGCTACACCGCCGAGAACAAGCGCAACGGCGTGGACAAGGCGGCGCGCTATCACCAGATCTCGATGGAGCAGCTGTATTCGTTCTCCAAGCGCACGGCGTTCTACATGGTTGAGGCCTATCAGAAAGCGAGCGGCCAGACGCTGAGCTCGACGGGCAGCATCGTCAACGCTGTGGCATCGGTGGGTGACTCGCAGAACGGCACGCCGTCCAGCGGCCCGAGCCAGTTCGTCGGCATGGTTGGCATTCGTCATTTCTTCTGATGACGTTGACGACGTGGCTGGCACCTGGCCCGGTGCATACGCTGCGGGCCGGCGCATTGACAATGGTCGTCGCGCCGGCGGCGGGTGGCCGCATTGCCTCGCTGGCTTCGGCCGGCGAGGGCAGCCAGCGCATTGATTGGCTGGCGCCGATGTCCGAGGTTTGCCTGCGTGACGGCTTCAATGGGTTGGCATGGCCCAAGGCGGGCTGCTACCCGTTGTTGCCGTTCTCCAACCGCATCCGCGAAGGACGCCTCCAATGGGGTGGCCGCGAGATTCGTCTCGCGCCGCATCCGGGCCAGCCGCATGCCATGCACGGTCTGGCGCACGCACGTGCATGGGCGGTCGAGCAACTGACCGCATCGTCGATCGTGCTCGGCCTGCGCCACGTGCCCGACGTCGACAGCTGGCCCTGGGCATTTACCGCCACGCAAACGCTGGTGTTGACCGCGGAAGGGCTGGACGCCGTCATGACGCTGCGCAATGACGGTGACAGTGATATGCCTGCAGGCGGCGGCTTTCATCCGTACTTCGTGCGCGCTGCCGGCATGCACATCCAGTTTGATGCGGCGACGATGTGGCCGACCGATGCCGGCGAGGTGGCCATCCGCAGCGAGCCGATCACGGCGCGCGAAGACTTCAGCAACGCACGTGCGTTGCCGGACGACGCCCTCAGCGTCTACTACAGCAATTGGCGGCAGCAGGCCGCCATATCCCGCGTCGACAGTGCAACGCTCACGATACGCGCTGCCGATCCCCTCGATCATTTCATCCTCCATGCGCCGAAAGGGCAGCCTTACTTCTGCCTAGAGCCCGTCTCGCATGTGGCCGACGCGGTCAATCTGGCCGCGCAGGGTTGGGAAGGAACGGGGCTGCGTGTTCTCGCGCCGGGCGAGACGATGCGTTTGCGCATGCAACTGCGTATCGAACCCGCCGTCAGCTGATCTCCCAAAGGGCGCTTGTACAGCGGGGTCATGACGATATGCAAACGGATTCGTTGGCGGCCCGGGATTAGCCCGTAGCATGGCTCCAGAAGGGAGCAGATTGACCAGCATGGCGTCTTTGTGCATCCAGCAAACCGTCATGGGGTCATCGTGAGCAGTCCAGTCGATCCGTCATCGCTGTCTTCGCAGTCCGGCTGGCAATCTGGCCAGGTGATCGCCGGTGTTCGTTCGCGGCTCAGCCCGTTGCTCAAGGCGCGCCTCGGTTTTTTTGCGGCGTGGGCGGCGTTCTTGCTTGTCTTGTTTGTGTTGCCGCAGCCAGAGGGGCTGTCGCCTGCGGGGCGTGCCACCCTGGCGGTGGTGGCCTGGGCTGCCGTGATCTGGATGAGCGAAGCGGTGCCGGTGGGGGTAAGCGGCATCCTCATTCCGGCGCTGCTGGTACTCGCGCATGCTGTTACACCCTTCTCCAAGGCCGCCAGCGGCTTCGCCACACCGGTGGTGTTCCTGTGCCTGACCGCGTTCCTGTTCTCGTCGATCATGCAGGGGGCGGGACTGGACCGCCGCATTGCGTTGTGGCTGCTCGACAAGCTCAAGACCAGCACCGCCAATGGCGTGATCTGGTCGATGTTTGCCATCAACTTCGTGCTGAGCTTTCTGGTGCCGGCGGCCAATGCACGAGCGGCGGCACTATTGCCGGTGGTCAACGGCATCGCCGATCTGTTTGGCGACACGCCGCGTGAGCGTAGTGCCAAGAAGGCCATCGTCATCCAGTCGCTGGTCTATGGCTCGATGATCAGCGGCATGTGCATCTTGACCGCGCATTTGCCCAACCTGGTGATCGTAGGCTTGCTGCAGAAACAGCTCGGGTTGCATCTGTCCTATCTCGACTGGTTCAAGCTGCAGTGGCCCTACCTGGGCATGTTCGTGCTGACGCAACTGTGGGTGCAGTTCTACTTCAAGTCGCGCGCTGTGAGACTGCCCGGCGGCGCGGCCGCCATCGCGGCTGAACGTGCCGCGCTGCCGCCGGCGGGTGGGCATGCCAAGGCCATCCTGTTGGTGTTCGCAGCGGTGGCTGTGCTCTGGGCGACCGAGTCGTGGCATGGCTTGCCTTCCGAGATCGTGGCGTTGCTTGGTCTGGCCGCCTTGTTCGTGCCGGGGCTGACGGGGCTGGGCTGGAAGGACATCCAGAACCGTACGATCTGGGGCACGCTCTTCCTGCTGGCGGGTGCGCTCAGCCTGTCTGCCGCCATCAGCGAAACAGGCCTCGCGCCGTGGGTGGCTGACTGGTTGTATCGCTTCGCCCAAGGCCACCCGTGGTGGCTGGCGTTGTTCATTGTGATGATCGGCACGCATGTGGCGCGGCTCGCCATGCTCTCCAACGTGGCTGCCGTCACCATGATTGCGCCCATCATGCTGGCGCTCGCACCCAAGCTGGGCCTGCATCCGGTGGCTTTCACGCTGCTGGTATGCGACAGCGACAGCTTCGCCTACATCCTCCCCACGCAGATCACCGCCGCCGTGGTGGCCTACAGCAGCGGCACCTTCACCACCGCGGATTACGCAAAGGTGGGCGTGGTGTCTGTGCTGATCGGCATCGTCTATGGCGTGTTCGTGATGGCGCCGTGGTACGCGCATCTCGGCATCCCCGTCTGGGACGCGGGTGCGCCGTGGCCTTTCCATTGATCGGAGTCACTCCATGAACGACCGAGCATCCCCGGCGTTAGGCTATGCCGCCTTGCGGGAGCGGCTGGGCGAGCATCACGCGCCCGCAGGCCTGTATGAAAAGAACAAGGCGTTGCCGTTTGCCGGCCGCGCCTCCTGCTCGGTGAGCCGGCTGGAGGCGGGTGAGTGGGCGGAGATCCTGATCGACTATGAAGTCGGTGCTTCGGGCATTGCAGACGGCGCCTGGCTGAAAACCACCTTCAAGTTCTATTCCGACTGGGCACTGTTTCAGACCACCGACCCGTCCGGCGCCAACTACCTCAGCGCCGAATACCAGGCTGGCCCATTGGTGCCTGGACAGAGCCCTGCGACCGTACAGGCGCTGAACGTGCGCTTCGAGCAGAAGGGCCACGAGCGGCCCTTCCAGAAGGCGATCATCGTTGACGTGGTCGACGGCTACCTGAACGCGGGTGACCACATCCTGATCCGCCTGGGCGATCGGCGGCGTGGCGGGCCCGGCACGCGCGTGCAGACCTTCATTGAAGACAGCTTCCGCTTCCGGTTGTATGTCGACCCGCTAGGCACCTCACGCTTCGTGGCGGTGCCGGGCGACGTGGTGATCGACATCCATGCAGGTCAGCCCGCACAGGTGTTGCTCCAGGCGCCGCGTTTTGCCCGGCCGGGCACGCCGCTGTCGGTGCGCACGTCCTTGCTCGACCGGTGGGGAAACATCAGTTCGGATGTGGGCGGCACGATCCGCTTGACGGCCTGGGATGGCGATACGCCGGTGCACCAGCGCGACTATCCGGTGCCAGGTGGCGGCTGGGCCACGCTCGGCATCGATGACCTGCCCACGGATGCCGGCACGCTTCGGCTGGAGGCCGTTCTGCTGGACGCGCCACATGTGAGCAAGGCCACGGCCTGGTTGTCGATCTTCGAGGCGCCCAACGCGCCGCGTGCGTTCTATGCAGACCTGCACGTACATGCCCACGACACCGTCGGCACCAACAGCCCCGCGTACAACGCTGCCTACGCGCGCGATATCGGCGGCATCGACGTGTTCGGCTACACCGTCAACGATTTCCAGATCACCGATGCCAACTGGAAGCTCGGGCTGGATGCCGTCAACGCGTTCAACGAGCCGGGCCGCTTTGTTGCGTACCCGGTGCAGGAGTGGTGCGGCAGTTCCACCGCTGGTGGAGACCACAACGTCGTCTTCCTCGGCGATGAGGCGCCGGGCTTCCCCTACAACGCGCGCGGCGAGCACAACCGCACGCTGGTGTGGAACGAAGACATGAAGGGCAGCGCCGTTGAACTTGGCCGCTGGCCGATCGAGGAGTTGTGGGATGCGTACATCGACGCGCCTGAAGAGCACCTGATCATGCCGCACGTGGGCGGGCGGCGTTATATCCCCGACTGGCATCACCCGCAGCTCGAACGGCTGGTGGAGATCGCCTCCAGTTGGGGGCATTTCGACTGGCTGTACCGCGACGTCATCGCGCGTGGCTACCAGCTCGGCGTGGCCGCCAGCGGCGATGAGCATCGCGGGCGGCCTGCGGGTGGCGCGCCTGGTGTGCAGGTGTTCGGTGTGCGCGGTGGCCTGACGGGCGTGCTGGCCGAGCGGCTTGATCGTCAATCGATTGGCCGTGCCCTGCGTGCACGCCACACCTGGGCCAGCACTGGCGAACACACTGCGCTGCTGGTACGCAGCGGCAAACATATCCAGGGCGATGCCTTCACGCATCAAGGCCCCGCGCGCTTTGACTACCGGTTCCTCGGCCAGGTCGGCTGGGAATACCTTGCCGCGTATGACCACACCGGCCTGATCTGGGAGCGCAACCTGCATCAGGAGGCCGGCTTCTCCGATCGGCTGATTCGCATACGCTGGGGCGGTGCCCGCATCCGCGATCGCTACCGCTGGGCCGCCTGGCAGGGGCGCATCCGCATTCTCAACGGCACCATCCACCGCTTTGGCGGCCACGGCTTCGAGCACCTGGAGGAATCATGCTGGCGCGAAGGCACCACGGACATCGGCTTTCGCAGCGACACCTATGGCGATGCCGATAGCGTGGAGATCGACATCAGCAACCTCGCCGCCGCACGGATCGTGATCGAGGGGCGCATCGACAGCTACATCAAAGTTGGTGATCCGCTACAGCGCAATCCGTTTGCGCATGCGCCGGATTTTCACTGGGAGATCAGCGGGGCCGAGTTGCTTGCCAAAGATGGATTGCGGCTCGAGCTTGGCGGGACCGAGCTTTTCATTGCGGTGGAGCGGTTGACGGAACAGGCCTTGCCAGTCGACGTGAGCGGGGCGCTGGAGGTCGAACCGGTGAATGGGCCGTTTGGCTTCCGGCCGGTGTACTTCCACGGGCGGGAGCGGGGCGACCAGAAGGTGTGGTCGTCTGCGCAGTTCGTATCGTTCGTGGGGGATGGCGGCGTGTGATGACAGCCGCTGCGCTGCGTTGACATGGATCTGCATAGGTCCATGTCTTTGCGGAAATTGTGGAAATGAAAAAGGCCCGACAGTTGCCTGTCGGGCCTTCCATATTCTGGTGGGGCGTGAGTGACTCGAACACTCGACCTACGGATTAAGAGTCCGCTGCTCTACCAACTGAGCTAACGCCCCGCGAAGAAATGAGACTATATCAACCTTTCTCGGATCGCGCTAGTCCTTTGTGCGATTTTTTTTACGAGTCGTCCGAATGCAGGCTCGCGTGGCCGTGTAGCGCGTCGATGAATTGCGTCAGGCCGTGCGTCGGATGCTTGTCGCGATGGCGCACGATGAGCAGTGGACGAGCGATGCGAGGTAGGCCGCTTTGCACCTCGACCAGCCGGCCGTCGCGCAGCGCATCGGCTACCACGTGGCGCGACAGGCAACTGATGCCATAGCCTGCAGCCACGGTGCGCTGAATCGCCTCCGAGTGCCCGAGTTCGAGTGCCACATGCAGGGGCCCAACGACCGAGGCAATGCGGCTGTCGACCAACTCCCGTGTGCCCGAACCCGGTTCGCGCATCAGCCAGCCGGCTTCGCGCAGCGCGGCATGTGAGGCCGGTCCTTGCGCGAGCGGATGCCCTGGCGCTGCAACGATCACCATCTCGTCGTCGATCCACGTTTCAATTTCCAGGGCTTCTCCGCGGCACGTGCCTTCGATCAGGCCGATGTCCACCTCGAAGCGCTGCACCGCGTCGACCACATCCTGTGTATTGCCGATCAGCACGTCGAGCTGGCTGTCGGGGGCGATCTGCTGCCGGAAGCTCGCGAGCAGGGCGGGCAGCACGTAGTTGCCGATCGTGCTGCTGGCGGCGAGCTTCAGGCGCACGTTGGGCTGCACGGTGGCGCGCTCCAGCGCGTCAGCATGGTCGAGCAGGGCTTGCGCCTGCGGTAGCAACTGGCGACCGAGCGCATTCAGGTGGAGGCGCCGTGCATGCCGGTCGAACAACGGGTGCCCGAGCGTCGATTCCAGCTCCGCCAGCGCCGCGCTCACCGCCGACTGCGACAGGCCGAGTTGCTCGCCGGCGGCGGTGGTGGTTTCGCACTGCGCGATGGCGGCAAACACAGCCCATTGGCGCAACGTGACACGAGGGGCTTTGTTATCCATAAAACTGGTCATTCTTAGAAAAATTACCCGTTTTACATGTTATCACATGCCGCATATCGTTATGCGTATAACGAATAAGCAAGGCGGATGTGATGACAATTGCACAGAAACAATTGGCCCCCCAGGGTGTGGTGCCCGGGTTTGATGGCCGGACGCTGTTGAGCGTGGGCGTGTTGTTTGGGTGCGCCGGGGTGGCGGTGGTGCTTGGCGGAATGGGCTGGGCGAGCCACCTGGGTTTGAGTGCGCTGACGCTGGCCATCCTGCTCGGCATGGTGGTGGGGCATGTGCCGGGGCACCAGCGGTGGCTGACGCCCGGCGCGATTCAGTTTGCACGCCACACGCTGCTGCGTGCTGGAGTGATTCTCTATGGTGCCCGGCTGACGCTGGCGCAGATTCATGACCTGGGCGCATCTGGCGTGGCGATTCCGCTGCTGGTGCTGGCGCTGACCATGGTGGCCGGCACCTGGATCGGCACGCGCTGGTTTGGTCTTGCCCGCACGCAGGCCGTGCTGGTGGCAGCGGGCAGCGCGGTGTGTGGTGCGGCGGCGGTGCTGGCTGTGGCACCGGCAGTCAAGGCGCAGCCGCGTGAGACGGCCGTGGCGATTGCGAGTGTGGTGCTGTTCGGCACCGTCGGCATCTTCCTGTATCCATGGCTTTACACGCTGCTGGCGCATGCTGGCATGGCAGTCGCGCCGGAGCATTTCGGTGTCTATATCGGCTCGACGATGCACGAGGTTGCGCAGGTGATTGCCACCGCGAAGCCGCTGGGCGATGACGCTACCAATGCCGCTGTCGTCAGCAAGATGGTGCGTGTGCTGGCCCTGGCGCCGCTGCTGGTGGTGCTGGCTTGCACGACGCCCGCTGCTGATGACGGTGCCGCCTCCACGCAATCCCGTGAGGGTGCGCTGCGCAAGGCATCCGGTCACGCATGGAAGGCGATGCCGTGGTTTGCAGTCGGCCTGCTCGGCGTGACGCTGCTGAACTCGGCGGGTGCGATTCCGGCCGCATGGCACGCCCCGATCGACGCGATCGACACGGCAATGCTGGCCTGCGCGATGTTCGCCATCGGCACGCAGACGCATGTGCCGATGCTGCTGAAGTCGGGTGTGCGTTCGCTGTTGTGTGCGGCCGTGCTGTGGGTCGGGTTGGTGGTGGGTGGTGCGCTGATCAACGTCGCTGTGCGCTGGCTGATGGGCTGATCTCGACACCCAGCGTCGGGTATGTAGAGACGGCGGATTCGCTTCCATGGCGCACAGGTCGCATCCGAATCGCGACTTGCGCGCCGCGCCTTTTCATTCGCGAGAGGCGGCCTAGTATGAAGTCCTGTCTGACTGTCGTAGAGAAGGGGACTCATCATGCAATCGCATCCCGTGGTTTCGAGAGACGAATGGCTCATCAAGCGGCGCGAATTGCTGGCGCGTGAGAAAGAGGCGATCCACCTGCGCGATGCCGTCAACGCCGAGCGCCAGGCGTTGCCGTGGGTGAAGGTCGACGCGCAGTACGTGTTCGATACACCTGATGGCAAGAAGACGCTGGCTGAGCTGTTCGATGGACGCAGCCAGTTGATGGTCTATCACTTCATGCTCGGGCCAGGCTGGGAAGCGGGGTGCCCCGGATGCTCGTTTCTCTCGGATCATCTGGGCGGCATGCTGCCGCATCTGAATCATCACGACGTGACGCTGGTCGCCGTGTCGCGCGCATCGATGGCGGAGATCGCGGCCTACAAGAAACGCATGGGCTGGCACTTTCCGTGGGTGTCGTCGTTCGGCACTACGTTCAATCACGACTACCGCGTGAGCTTCTCGCCCGAAGCGTTGGAGAGCGGGGCAGTCGACTACAACTACACCGCTACCCCAAGCGCCGAGGCCCACGACGAGTTGCCCGGCATGAGCGCGTTCTACAAGGATGATGCCGGTAACGTGTTCCACACGTATTCGACTTACGCGCGCGGATTGGAAGACATGGTTGGCACATTGCTACTGCTCGATCGCGCACCGCTGGGCCGCAACGAAACCGGCCCCATGTCATGGGTACGCCGTCACGATGAATACGACGATGCGCCGAAGGCGCACGCATGTCACGCTTCGTGAGGCAGCAGGAGCAAGAAAAAGAAGACAAGGGGATTGGTGCCCGAGGCCGGGATCGAACCGGCACGCGCCGATTAGGGCGCAGCGGATTTTAAGTCCGCGGTGTCTACCAATTTCACCACTCGGGCACGACGATCGGTGCAAGACGGTACACGATACCGGCGACGACACCGATGCCACAAATGAAATTGGACGGCTGTCCAATCGTGACGTCGACGTCCATTCACCAAAGTAAAAAGCCCTTGCGATTTCTCGCAAGGGCTTAAGTACTTGGCTCCTCGACCTGGGCTCGAACCAGGGACCTACGGATTAACAGTCCGGCGCTCTACCGACTGAGCTATCGAGGAATCGCTGCAACAGCGAAGAAACGAATTCTAGCTAGTTTCCGTTCTCCCCGTCAATACCTTTTTTGCGTTGACGGTAAAAAAAGTTGGAGATCAGCGCTCGAGATACTGCTCCTTGTCCTTCACGTCCTTCCAGTCGTCGGCGTCGGGCAAGGGTTGCTTGGTCTTGGTGATGGACGGCCAGCCGATGGTCGAGAGTTCGGCATTGATGGCGATCCACTTCTGCTGATCGGCAGGTACGTCCTCTTCAGCGTAGATGGCGTTGACCGGGCACTCGGCCACGCACACGGCGCAGTCGATGCACTCATCCGGATCGATGGTCAGGAAGTTCGGGCCTTCGCGGAAGCAATCGACGGGGCAGACGTCCACGCAGTCGGTGTACTTGCAGCGGACACAGCTTTCGGTAACGACGTGAGTCATTTCGCTTGGAGGTTAATGCTAGGAATTCGTGGGGTGTGCGGTCATGGCAGGTGCCAAGCCGACAATCTCGTATTGTAACGCAGCTGCCGTGCCTGACGGCTGCATCATCTGCGTACCGTCAGACAGTTTTGGCATGTGTTTATGCGCCGGCGCAAGTTCTGGGCAGGTGGCTATTGCGCGTGTTCGATCACCATCTGCACGCGCGTGATGCCGTTGAAGGTGTTGTTGTCGAGCCGGTAGGCCACATAAGCTGAAGCGCCAAGCGGTTCAGCGTGGTTGAACCAGATCGCATCGAAATGCTGCTTGCCGCGCCCGAGCTTGAGCTTCAGGTGCTTGTCCTTGAGCACCGCCTGCGACAGAACATCGAACTCGCCGCAGAAGCTCGGCGCCGGAAAACCCTGGCCCCAGACCTGGGTTTCGAGCAGCTCGACGAACTGGGGAGAGAAGCACTCGGGGTCGGCCTCGCCGTCGGTTTCCAGCACGCGTGAGAGCAGGGCCTCGGTCAGCCATTCGCGACCAACGGCTTCGAAGGTGGCAACGAATTCGTCGAAGCCGTCTTCGCGCAGCGTGAGGCCGGCCGCCATGGCGTGCCCGCCAAACTTGACGATCAGCCCGGGGCTGCGCTTGTGCACGGCGTCCAGCGCGTCGCGCAGGTGGAAGCCCGGGATCGAACGGCCCGAGCCCTTGATGACGCCGTCGTCGCCGGGTGCAAAGGTGAAGACGGGGCGGTGGAACTTGTCTTTGATGCGCGAGGCGACGATGCCGATCACGCCCTGATGCCATGTCTCGTTGTACACGGCGATGGTGTGGCGACCCGCGCCATCGAAGGCGTTCATGCTGTCCAGGATCGCCAGCGCTTCCTGCTGCATGCCGGCTTCGATCTCGCGGCGCTCGCGGTTCATGCCGTCGAGTTCGGCGGCAATGGCCATGGCGCGATCGTAGTCATCCGTGAGCAGGCATTCGATGCCGAGTGACATGTCGGCCAGCCGCCCGGCCGCGTTCAGGCGCGGGCCGAGGCCGAAGCCGAGGTCGAACGTCGATGCGCGACGCGCCTCGCGTGCCGCCACGCGGAAGAGGGCGGCGATGCCGGGGCACATCCGCCCCGCGCGCATGCGTTTGAGCCCTTGTGCCACCAGCAGCCGGTTGTTGGCGTCGAGCTTGACCACGTCAGCCACGGTACCCAGCGCCACCAGATCGAGCAGTGCGTCGAGGCGAGGCTGTTCCTGCGGTGTGAAGACGCCACGGGCGCGCAGTTCGGCTCGCAGTGCCAACAGCACGTAGAACATCACGCCCACGCCCGCCAGGTTCTTGCTCGGAAAGCCGCAGCCAGGCTGGTTCGGGTTGACGATCACGCGCGCCTCGGGCAATTGCGCGCCCGGCATGTGGTGATCGGTGACGACCACGTCGATGCCCAAGGCATTGGCCGCCGCCACGCCCGCCACATCGGCAATGCCGTTGTCGACGGTGACCAAGACGTCCGGCTTCTCGCGCGCGGCCAGCGCCACGATCTCGGGCGACAGGCCGTAGCCGTATTCAAAGCGGTTTGGGACGATGTAGCTCACCTGCGCGCCGAGCATGCGCAACCCGCGCACGCCCACGGCGCAGGCGGTGGCGCCGTCGCAGTCGTAGTCGGCAATGATGAGCAAGCGCTTGTTGGCGGCGATGGCGTCGGCCAGATAGCGCGCTGCATCGTCGATGCCCTTGAGCTGTGCCGGCGGCAGCAGGTCGGCCAGCTCGGTCGACAGTTCATCGGGTCGAGCAACGCCGCGTGCGGCCAGGATGCGTGCCAATACAGGATGGATACCGTGGCCAGCCAGCGTGTTGGCGGCCTCAGTGGAGTGCGAACGGACAGCGATACGGGTCATTCAGGCAGCCATGGAAAGCGGGGATAGCGCATCGCGTAAGGTGCGCGGGCGGCTGAAGCGGCGCAGCCAGCCCAATAGACCAAAGGGCCCGTTGGCCAGTTCGCGGCGGGTGACGCGGTAGTGGGCGTAGTGCGAATCGCCGGTCAGGATGAGGGAGACGGCATCGATACGGCCGTCGGCCAGTGCGTCGGCGGCGGGGGTGAACCAGTCGCGGTCGTAGGCACGCAGGGTTTCGATCCAGTCGTACCAGTCGGCGGAAAGGTAGGGCTTGCCAGCATCGCCCAGTAGCACGGCGGCGCTGGTGCCGTCTGCCGGCAGGGCGGCCAGCGTTTCGGCGCACAGCTCGGTGGCATTGGCGGCGTGGCACAGCCCAGCGAAGAACGGATCGGCGCCGATCATGCGCTCGGCAATCGGGCGGGTGTCGAGCAGGGCGCCCTGGCCGAACAGCCAGACCGAGTTGACCGGCAGCAGGCCGCGCGCCTCGCGGGCTTGGTTGACGGGGTGGTCGTACCACGTCATCTGGATTTCGTTCTGGAACTTGCGCCAGGCGCGCTCCTGCTCGCCCTTGTGCATCCAGATGTCGATATTGTGGCCGGTGGCGCGCTGCGGAGCTGCGGCAATCAGGTCGCCAAACGGCGCATCCGGGAGATACCAGCGGGCGGCCTGGGGGGCGTCCAGGTGCAAGTGCATGTCGGCCAGCAGCGGGGCGATGGCGGCGCGCAGCGCGTCGGCATCGGCCGCTTCCAGCCGGAGTTGCGCTGGGTCGAGCATCACCAGATGGTCGCGCGCGGCGTGAATATGCACCGGTTGCAGGCAGGCCCAGGTGCGCGTGTCGGCGGTGCTGCCGTCGGCCAGGCGCATGTACGGGGCGGAAGGCAACGGCGAGGTTGGGGAACCTGCGGGCAGCCCAGCGCGCGCCGCCAGCCAGCGTTCGTGCGGCAGCGTGGGCAGGTAGGCGTCGTCGTGGCGCTCGCGTTCCGTCTCACGCGCGCGGGCAAGCAACCTTTCCAGGCCCGGCAAGGTCAATTGACGGTAAGCGTCGTCCGCCACCTCGGCGGCGGGGGCGCAAAACGGGACAATCAGAAAGAGTTCAGGGATCATGGCTCCGAGATTGTAAACTTCCGGCTGCCCGGCGCGTGCGCCGGCGAAGTCACACAGCATCGTCACATCACACGGTCACACCACACGGGGATGCCCCTTTGAAATTTCCATACGAATGGCAGATCGGCTGGCGCTATACGCGCGCGGGCAAGCGTGCCAGCCGCAACAGCTTCATTTCCTTCATCTCGCTTATCTCCATGCTTGGCATTGCGCTGGGCGTGGCGGCGCTGATCATCGTGCTGTCGGTCATGAACGGCTTCCAGAAGGAAGTGCGTGACCGCATGCTGTCCGTGCTCGCGCACATCGAGGTCATGGCGCCGGGTAGCCTGCCCGACTGGCAGCGCACCGCCAATGAGGCGATGCAGAACAAGGAAGTCATCGGTGCAGCGCCGTACGTGGGCGCACAGGCCATGATCACGCGCGATGACGCCGTACGCGGCGTGCTGCTGCGCGGTGTGTCACCGGCGGATGAGCCGAAAGTGTCGGACATTGCCAAAGACTTCAAGTCCGGCGCGATCGACGATCTGAAACCCGGCGAGTTTGGTATTGCGCTGGGCAGTCAACTGGCCCAGGGTCTTGGCGTGCGCCAGGGGGACAAGGTCACGCTGGTGGCGCCGCAGGGCACCATCACCCCGGCTGGCGTGTTGCCCCGCCTGAAGCAGTTCACCGTGATCGGCACGTTTGAATCGGGGCACTACGAGTTCGACAGCTCGCTCGCGCTGATCAACATGGAAGACGCCGAGCGCCTGTTCCGCCTGGACGGCCCGACCGGCGTGCGCCTGAAGCTGACCGACATGGACCGCGCGCCCCAGGTGGCCGAGGCGCTGTCACGCACGCTCACCGGCGAGCTCTACATCCGCGACTGGTCGCGCCAGAACCGCAACTGGTTCGCGGCGGTGAAGACCGAGAAGAAGATGATGTTCATCATCCTCACGCTCATCATTGCGGTGGCGGCGTTCAACCTAGTGTCCACGCTGGTGATGACGGTGACGGACAAGCAGGCCGACATCGCCATCCTGCGCACGATGGGCGCGCAGCCAAGTTCCATCATGAAGATCTTCATCGTGCAGGGCGTAGCGATCGGCTTCATGGGCACGCTGCTGGGCGTGGGGTTGGGCACGCTCATCGCCTACAACATCGACGTGATTGTGCCCTTTATCGAACACCTCTTCGGCGTGCAATTCCTGCCGAAGGACATTTACTTCATCAGCGAACTGCCCTCGGACCCCCGCGTGAACGACATTGCGACCATCGGCATCATTTCCTTCATCCTCGCCTCGGTGGCGACGCTGTATCCGAGCTGGCACGCCTCGCGCGTGAACCCGGCGGAGGCCTTACGTTATGAATAAGGCGATGAGTGAGGCTGTCATGACTTCCATGGATGCGCCGGCCGATGCACGTCTGGGTGCGGTACTGCAGGCCGAGGGGCTGTCCAAGTCGTTCAAGCAGGGCGGGTTGAATGTGGACGTGCTCAAGGGCGTCGACATCCGTATCGGCGTGGGCGAGAAGGTGGCGATTGTCGGCGCGTCGGGCTCGGGCAAGAGCACGCTGCTGCATGTGCTGGGCGGGCTGGACGAGCCGAGTTCGGGTCGTGTCGCGCTGCTCGGCAAGCCTTTTACCGACATGAAGGAGCGTGAGCGCAACACGCTGCGCAACCAAGCGCTGGGTTTTGTCTACCAGTTCCACCATCTGTTGCCGGAATTCACCGCGCTGGACAACGTGGCGATGCCGCTGCGCATCCGCGGCGTGGCCGAGGCGCAGGCGCGCCATACCGCGCAGATGACGCTTGAACGTGTGGGGCTGGGCCCGCGCACGGCGCACCGTCCAGGCGAGCTGTCCGGTGGCGAGCGTCAGCGTGTGGCCATCGCACGCGCGCTGGTCGGGTCACCCGCCTGCGTGCTGGCCGACGAGCCCACTGGCAACCTGGACGACCACACCGCCGGTGAAGTCTTCCAATTGATGCTGGAACTGACGCGTACGCTTGGCACCAGCTTCGTCATCGTCACGCACGACATCGAGCTTGCCGGCCGTTGTGATCGCATCCTGCGTTTGCGCGAAGGCCATCTGCACGTCGAGCGCTGATGCCCGTGCGATGAGGCTGCGTGTCAGCGAGCCCGGCTGCCGTAGCGAATGGACTGCAGCCGGCCCTCGACAAAGCGCAGCGTCGTCATGAACTGGCCGGTGCCGGGGTTGTAGGTCCATTCGTCGACATTGCTGCAGGCGCCGTTGATGGCGGGCTGCGTGCTGCCGGTGCCTGTGGTTGCGCAGAAGGTATCGCGCATCACGGGCTCGCCGCAGTTCTGCAGGACGTCTGACTTGTTGTCGCCGATGCGGACGATGTAGCCGCTGCCGCAGCGCATGGTTTCCGCGCTGGCGGGCAGGGCGGGCAGGAGCGCGGTCAGTGCGGCACAAGTCAGGTAGGCTGTTCTCATTGCATTGTGCGGGCGGAGGCCCCCAGTATCAGAAAAGGCGGATTCTAGAACGCCTGTCTTTCCGGTACGTTGCCGCTTTTCGATAGACCAGAGCCGATCATGTGGATTGACACCCATTGCCATCTCGACGCCCGCGAATTCGACGCAGACCGTGACGCGGTCGTCGCGCAGGCGCACGCGGCGGGCGTGAACCACATTGTCGTGCCAGCCGTGGCGCGCTGGAACTTCGATACGGTGCGCACGCTCGCCCATCGGCACGCGGGCTGCAGCTATGCGCTGGGCATTCACCCGATGTGTGCTGCCCAGGCCAGCGACGATGATCTGGCCGAACTGCGACGCCAAGTCGCAGCATCGATGGACGATCCGCGCTTTGTTGCCATCGGCGAGATCGGGCTCGATTTCTTCATCCCCGATCCGAACGTCGAGCGGCAGAACACCGTCTACCAAGCGCAATTGCGCATTGCGCGCGAGTTTGATTTGCCCGTGCTGATGCACGTGCGCAAGTCGCAGGACCAGGTGCGCAGCGCGGCCGCCAAGGCAGGTGTACGTGGCATCGCGCATGCGTTCAACGGTAGCCCCGATCAGGCCCGCGCCTATGTTGATTCCGGCTTCAAGCTCGGCTTTGGCGGCGTGTTCACCTTCTCGCGCGCCAACCGTGTCCGCCGGCTTGCCGCCGAGATGCCGATCGAAGCGATCGTGCTGGAGACCGACGCCCCGGATCTCGCCCCGGCGTGGCTTGCTGATGATCAGTTCAGCGAGCAGGTCGGCACACGCAATGCGCCCGCCGAGGTGGCGGGCATTGCCGCCGCCATGGCGGAACTGCGCGGCATCTCCATCGATGCACTGGCCGCCCAGGCGCGCCGGAACAGTATCGAGGCCATTCCTCGCTTGGCAGCACTGTTGGCACCCTGACGCCCGCCCATGCGGTTGGGGTTGGTTGGGTTCGTGGCCGGGTGTGTGGCGCTGCAGATGCAGGCCGTGCTCATGCCTGCGTGGCAAGCGGTTGTGGTGCTGGGGCTATGTCTGCTGCTTGCCTTTGTGGCGCGTCGCAAACCGATTCTGTTCTCTGTCCTGTTGGTCACCAGTGCTTCCGTTGCTGGCTTTGGCTGGAGCGATTGGCGCGCGCAACAGCGATTGTCTGTCGTGCTCAGCCCGGTGTGGGAGGGCAAGGACATCATCGCGACTGGCGTGGTGGCCGAACTTCCGCAGGTCTCCGAAGACGCTACGCGCTTTCTCTTTCAAATCGAATCCAGCGATGCCGGCGATGCCGTGCCATCGCGCGTACGCCTTTCCTGGTACGGCGCTCGCACCTGGGGCGGGGCGGGTGATGAGGGCGTCGAGCCTGATCGCCGCGCCGGCATCCCCGACCTGCAGCCCGGCCAACGTTGGAAACTGACGCTGCGGCTCAAACGCCCGCATAGCCTGTCCAACCCGGGCGGCTTCGATGGCGAATACGCGATGCTCGCCGACGACATCCGCGCCACCGGCTACGTGCGCACCGGCAAGCGCGCACAGAACATCGCGCTGGGCGAGGCCGAGGCAGGCTTCGGCATCAACGTAGAGCGTTGGCGTGCTGCCGTGCGGCGCCACATCCTCGCGGCATTGCCCGATGCACGCTACGCGCCTGTCATCGTCGCGCTCGTGGTGGGCGATCAGAGCGGCATCGCCCGTGAAGATTGGGAGTTGTTCCGCCGTACTGGCATCAGCCATCTCGTCAGCATCTCCGGTTTGCACATCACGATGATTGCTGGGTTGTTTGCCGCGTTCTGGATGGCACTGTGGCGACGTTCGTTCGGGCTGGCGCGCTGGCTGCGCACGCCGTTGCCGCTGCGTATGCCAACGCCGCGAGCAGGAGCCATTGCAGCCATGCTGGCGGCCTTCGGCTATTGCCTGCTCGCGGGGATGGGGGTTCCCGCGCAACGCACGCTGCTGATGTTGTCGACTGTCGCGATTGCGCGGCTGACCGATCGCAACGTGCCGGCAAGCCTGTCGCTGTGCTGGGCAGCGGCCGTGGTGGCAGTGGTCGATCCTTGGGCCGTCATGTCGGCCGGGTTCTGGCTGTCGTTTGGCGCGGTCGGGATCATCTTTATGGCCGCGCAGATGGTGCTCGATGGCCGACGTGATCGCGAGACGGAGCGTTGGTGGGCGCGTTACCAACGCGGGTTTGCCAGCTCGACGCGCATCCAGTTTGCCGTCACCTTTGGCCTGCTGCCGTTGACGTTGCTCCTGTTCCAGCAGACGTCGGTGGTCTCGGCAGCGGCCAATGGATTGGCGATTCCGATGGTCAGCTTTTTAACGACACCGCTAGCACTGGTTGGCGCAGCGTTGCCCGATCCGTTGGCCCAGCCAGTGTTGGCACTGTCCGAGGTGAGCTTTCGCTGGTTGGTGGTGTGGCTTGAGTGGTTGGCGCGGCCGAGCTGGTCGGTTTGGGTTGCGCCAGTCGCCCCTGCGTGGGCCTTGCTGCTGGCAACGGGCGGCGTGGCTTTGCTGTTGGTGCCGGGTGCCCATCGCGCGTGGGCATGGCGCGCGCAGGGCGCATTGCTGCTTGTGCCGATGGTGCTGGCACGTGTTCCGGTGCCGTTGCCGGGCGAGTTTCGTGTCGTCGCGTTCGACATTGGTCAGGGTGCCGCCGCACTCGTTGAAACAGCCAACCATCGCCTCCTGTTCGACACCGGCCCACGCTACGGTGACCACGCTGATGCGGCCGCCCGCGTCATCACACCCTATCTGCGTGGGCATGGCATCGAAGCCCTGGACGCGCTGGTCGTCAGCCACGAAGACAGCGACCACGCCGGTGGCACCGAAACGGTGATCGACGCGGTGCCGGTACGCACCATGTTGGCGTCTCTGCCAAACGGACATGCACTACACGCGACGGCCGCCGCGCACGATATCGGCCTGACGAGCTGCTTGGCTGGGCAAGCATGGACGTGGGACGGCGTGACGTTCGAGATGCTCCACCCGGCGCGGCCGCCCGCCGACGGTGCGCGTGTATCGAGCAACGCCCGCAGTTGTGTGCTGCGCATCGGCAACGGCCGGCATGCGGCGCTGTTGACCGGCGACATTGAGGCCCCCCAGGAGGCTGCGTTGGTGGCCAGCGAAACCCCGGAGCGGCTGATGGCAGACATCTTGCTAGTACCCCATCACGGCAGCAAGACAAGCTCCAGCGGTGCGTTTTTGGACGCAGTGTCACCGCAGGTGGCGGTTTTCCAGGTCGGCTACCGCAACCGGTACGGACATCCGCACCGCCAAGTGTGGCAGCGCTATGTGGCGCGCGACATCGAGCGGCTGCGGACCGACCAGACCGGCGCCGTCGTCATCGAGACACGCGGCGATGCGCTGGAGGTGCAGACGGCACGGTCGATGCGGCCGCGCTACTGGTCCTCCGCGCTGGAAGTGGAAGCCCTGGCGACAGCCGCAGACGGAATTGATGCGCTGCCGTAAAACTTGGTTGCACAGCGGGTTGGCCCCATTGTGGCGCCCAAAACCACTGTGCTATAAAAACCACATGTCGTGCAACCGTGCGACATGGCAGTCCGTCAGGGGAGAACAGCATGGCAGTCCGGTTCTACGATGAAATGCTCAACTGGCATGGCGAACGCAGTCCCCATGCCGCCGAACCGGCCCCGGCAGCCCTCGTCCAGCAGGGCGAGGTGCGCAGCCACTACGGGCGCTTCGCCGAATGGCTGGGCGCACAGTCCGCCACTACGCTGCAGAACAAGCGTGCCGAGGCCGACCTCATCTTCCGTCGCGTCGGCATCACCTTCGCGGTGTACGGCGACAAGGACGAATCGAACAGCGGCACCGAGCGTACGATTCCGTTCGACATCATCCCGCGCATCTTCCCGGCCAGTGAATGGGCCACGCTTGAGCGCGGCCTGCGCCAGCGCGTGGATGCGCTCAACCGCTTCCTGCACGACATCTACCACGAGCAGAACATCCTGCGCGCCGGTGTCATCCCGCCCGACCAGATCTACAACAACGCCCAATACCGCCCCGACATGCTCGGCGTGAACGTGCCGCGCGACATCTACGCGCACGTGGCCGGCATCGACATCGTGCGTGCCGGCGAGGGCGAGTTCTACGTGCTGGAAGACAACCTGCGCGTACCTTCGGGTGTGTCGTACATGCTGGAAAACCGCAAGATGATGATGCGGTTGTTCCCCGAGCTGTTTGCACGCAATCGTGTGGCGCCGGTCGCGCATTACCCAGACTTGCTGCTCGACATGCTGCGCAGTGTGTCGCCGCAGAACATTGCGGACCCGACCGTGGTGGTGCTCACGCCGGGCATGTACAACTCGGCGTACTTTGAGCACGCGTTCCTTGCGCAGCAGATGGGCGTGGAACTGGTGGAAGGGCACGACCTGTTCGTGCAGGACGACCATCTCTACATGCGCACCACACAGGGCCCGCAGCGCATCGACGTCATCTACCGACGTGTCGACGACGACTTCCTTGATCCGTTGGTCTTCCGCCCCGATTCCTCGCTCGGTGCAGCAGGGCTGCTGTCGGTCTATCGCGCGGGCAACGTCACTATCTGCAATGCCATCGGTACCGGCGTGGCGGACGACAAGTCGATCTACCCGTACGTGCCCGACATGATCCGCTTCTATCTGGGCGAGGAGCCGATCCTGAACAACGTGCCGACCTACATGTGCCGCCGGCCGGACGACCTGCAATACGTGCTCGATCACATGGGCGAACTGGTGGTCAAGGAGACGCACGGTGCGGGCGGCTACGGCATGCTGGTCGGTCCGGCGGCTACCAAGGATGAGATTGCTGCGTTCCGCGAGGTGGTGAAGGCGCGTCCCGACCAGTACATCGCCCAGCCGACACTGGCGCTGTCGACGTGCCCGACCTACGTGGAAGCCGGCATCGCACCGCGCCATATCGACCTGCGGCCCTTTGTGCTGTCCGGCAAGGACGTGCGCATGGTGCCGGGCGGCCTGACGCGCGTGGCGTTGCGCGCGGGTTCGCTGGTGGTCAACTCGTCGCAGGGCGGCGGGACGAAGGACACGTGGGTGCTGGAGCGCTAACGCGTCGACATCTCGCAACCGACATAATTGAATACGGATAGGGAACGCCATGCTCAGCCGAACCGCAGACCACCTCTTCTGGATGGCGCGTTATACCGAACGGGCCGAGAATACCGCCCGCATGCTCGACGTGAACTATCAGACCTCGCTGATGCCGCAATCGGCGGAAGTGGCGGAGCAGGGCTGGTGGGCGATGCTCGATATCTCTGAACTCACGCGGGTTTTTGCCGACCGCTACGGCTTACTTTCGCGCGACGACGTGATCGACTTCATGGTCCGCGACATGACCAACCCGTCGTCGATCATGAGTTGCTTGCGCGGCGCGCGTGAGAACGCCCGAGCCGTGCGCGGCTCCCTCACAACTGAGGTGTGGGAGACCATCAACACTACCTGGCTGGATGTGCAGCGTCTGATGGCCGAGGGCATGCTGCGCGATGATCCGTCGCAGTTCTTCGAGTGGGTCAAGTTCCGCTCGCACCTGTCGCGCGGCGTGCAGGTCGGCACCATGCTCACGGATGACGCCTTCCATTTCATGCGTCTGGGCACTTTCCTGGAACGCGCCGACAACACCGCGCGGCTGCTCGACGTGAAATTCCAGTCCACCCCCACGCGCGATGAAGCCGCCGCCGAGCAGGGGGATTTCTATCACTGGGCTGCCACGCTGCGCTCGGTGTCGGGCTTCGAGGTCTACCGCAAAATCTATCGCAACGTCATCACGCCGACGCGCGTGGCCGAGTTGCTGATCCTGCGCAGCGATATGCCGCGCTCGCTGCTGGCCAGCATGGACGAAGTCGTGGCGATTCTGTCCACTGTACGTAACAGCCAGTCTGCAGAGACCGAGCGACGCGCTGGTAAACTCCACGCCGACCTGCGGTACGCTCGCATCGAAGACATTTTTGCGGTTGGCCTGCACCCTTGGCTGACCAATTTCCTGGAGCGCATTGGCGATCTGGGCAACGGCATCAGCCAGGACTTCCTGGTGCCGCTCGATGCAGTGTGACGCGCGGGGCATTTTGTATCTATCAGGGCGTTGCTTTCGGGCAGCGCCCGCGCCATCGTGAAATACCAAATTCGACATACGACGGTCTACCGTTATGCCGAGCCGCTGCGCCACAGCGTGCATGAGCTGCGATTGACCCCCCGCAGTGGGCCGCTGCAACAGGTGGACAGCTGGCAGATCCACGCCCCCGGCAACCTCACACGCGCCACCGACGGCTTCGGCAACGTGGTGCACCACTTCACCCTGGGCAACCGTGCGGACGACGTCACCATCGACGCCCGCGGTATCGTCGAGGCCTTCCCGTCCGCCGCGCCGGGCAGCCGCGGCTTTACCGATGCCCCCGGGGAGGGGCGCTACCGCGTGTCGCCGCTGTACTTCCTGAGCACCACGCCGCTAACATCCGCGCCGCCTGAGATGAGCGACTTCGCACGCGAGCATGCACTGGTGCGTGGTGATGCCGATTCGGCACTGAGTCTTGCCTGTGCCATCGCGCAGCGTGTGCGCTACAAGCCCAACTCCACCGATGTCGGTACGACCGCCGCCGAGGCATTCAACCTGAGCGCCGGCGTCTGCCAGGATCAGGCGCAAGTGATGGTGGCGTGCTGCCGCGCGCTGGGAATTCCAGCGCGCTACGTCAGCGGGTATTTCCATGCTGTTGGCGAGGAAGATCTCGCCAGCCACGCCTGGGTCGACGTCTGCCAGGATGCCGAATCGCATACTTGGTGCAGCATCGACGTGACGCACCAGTGCTTTACCGACGGGCGCCACATCCGCTTGGCGGTCGGTCGCGATTATCAATCCGCCGCGCCAATCCGTGGCATTCGCCAGGGTGGCGGTGCCGAGACGCTGGACGTCAGCATCTCGATCGAGCCCTTGCCTGCCGAGGCCGCCTGAGTGAACTGAACACCGCTTCCAAGCGTGCCAGTGCATTGCGATTGGCACGCTAGAATGCGCTCAACCCACAGATTTCGTTTGTTGCTGCTCCCATGACTTATTGCGTTGCCATGCGCCTGGACGCTGGCTTGGTCTTCCTGTCGGATTCCCGTACCAACGCGGGTGTTGACGCCATCTCGACGTTCCGCAAGATGACCGTCTTCGAGCGCGAAGGCGATCGCGTCATGGTGCTGCTGACCGCCGGCAACCTCGCCATCAGCCAGGCCGTGCGGCAGGTGCTGACGGAGGCGCGCGACAAACCACGCTCGCTGTGGACCGCCCGCGATATGTTCGAAGCCGCCACCATCGTCGGCGAGGCCGTGCGCGAGGTATACGACCGTGAAGCCGATGCACTGGCCAAGGCCAAGATCGACTTCAACGTCAGCATCATCTTCGGCGGGCAGATCGGTGCAGAGCGTCCGCGCCTGTTCAATGTGTACGCCGCCGGCAACTTCATCGAAGCCACGCCCGAGAATCCGTACTTCCAAATCGGCGAGGCGAAGTACGGCAAGCCGATCATCGACCGTGTGGTCTCCCCTGGGCTGCCATTGGATGAGGCCGCAAAATGCGCCCTGATCTCCATGGATTCGACGCTGAAGTCGAATATTTCGGTGGGGCTGCCGCTGGATCTGCTGGTCTACGAGACCAACTCGCTGCGCGTGACGCGCTTCGTGGCCATTGACGAAGAGAACCCGTATTTCACGATGATCCGCGGCACGTGGGGCAAGCGTCTGCGCCAAGTGTTTGCCGAGATCGACGACCCGGACTGGGAGACGGATACCAGTCCGACACATCCCCTGCGTCGCGAAGGGCATCCATCGACCAAGGTCGCGCCCGTGCGCATTGCCCCGCCCGTGGCGGACGCTCCGGCCACGCCGGAACGCGCGCCTGGCCCCGTGTTCGAGCAGGTGTCGACGCTCCAGCGCGTGGCTGGCAGTGGTTCGCAGGAATCTCACTGAGCGCCGGGCGGGGACGGGTTCGATGCGCGACGCGATTCTGTTTTCACATGCCAACGGCTTTCCGATCGGTACGTATCGCAAGATGCTCGGCGTGCTGGGTGACGAATTCGACATCCACGCCGTTGAGCGCTTCGGGCATGACCCGCGCTTTCCGGTCACCCGGTCGTGGCCGGGGCTGGTCAAAGAGCTGCTCGCAGAGATCGACGCGCAGCCCGAGCCGGTCTGGCTGGTCGGCCATTCGCTGGGCGGTTTCCTGAGTTTGATGGCGGCGCTG
>RepKanNP_Acetate_BrdU_F21BDRAFT_1000181_pt1 | contig 32371 bp, 32 predicted proteins | sample RepKananBrdUF21B_FD_10624 | JGI IMG/M metagenome (IMG submission 10624)
AGAATTTAAGAATGTGTTAGGAAACTCAGTGACGCTCCTCCTAAGCTCGATAGAGGGCTTTATGGGACTTAAGGAGGAGCATTCAGTATCGCAATTATTAAATGAAGGATTCTTTATAGAATCCAGATACAGGGCTGGCAACCCTTTTAATGAAGGTTTCTTAAAACCAGATAAAATGGGGGAGGCTCTGATCCTCCCGACTGTCCAGCAGATGCGAGATGTAGCTACGAATCAATGCTGGAAACCTTTGAGCTACTCTAAAAGGGAACCCTCAACCTTTTAGGGTGGGGAGGAGGTCAGGTACCTTTTTGCAGGAACAATACTTTTCCTCATATACACATTAAGGATTCTATTCTTCAATATAAAATATGTACTCTTTATTTGGTTTTTGGTTTTTTAGGTATGATGGTTTTTAGAATATCCTATGGTTTTACTCCGGTATTTGCGAGAAGCAAATTCCTCAATCCTACTTTAGCCTATGTAGAATATTATGCTTTGAATATTAGGTATTATTATTACATCAATTGAAAGCATCGCCCTTTATGGCTAGAATGAATAGGCTTAAATAATTATTTTCTAAAATTAATCAATGACTAGGAGGAATAATGCGATAAGAGCAACTGTTTCGATGAATATCGCTCTAACAAGCTCCCTCCTAGTCTTTTCTAAAAACTATTTAGAAGCTTTAAGATATGTTCTTTATTGGTTAAGAGAGAAAAGGATTAATCCTAATAAAAACAATGTTATTAGTGTTGTTCATAAAAAACTTTATAATATTCTTAAAAGTTTCAATCTTCCTTCGAAAATAGCACAAGACTGTTATAGAAATGCATTATCAATATACAAAGGATGGTATAATAATCCTAATAAAGGAAGGTTTCCTATAGTTTTTAAGCCAACAGTTTGGTTAACTCCTAAGTTCTCATATACAGTAGATTTTGAAAGAATGATCATAAGAATATCTAAAGTTGGAGAGTTTAAAATAACTGGATATCCAAGAAACTTAAAAGAGTATTTATCTTGGAAAATGAAGGAAGCAAGGCAAGTAATTCGCAATGGAAAAGCATTTATTAAAATAACCTTTGAGAAATTTATTCAAAAAATAGATCCTAAGGATAGCATAGCTGTTGATATAAATATGAAAACAATCGTTGTAGGAAAAGATGAAAACAATTTTGTTAAAATTAATACTAGAATTAATGAAATTTATCATTATAAATCATTAGCCGAAAATTTGCAAATAAAATATCCAAAAATATGGAAAGAAAATAGAAACATTAAGCAAAGAATAATAGCATTTCATTCAAAGGCTAAAAGAATTGCAGAAGACTTTGCAAGAAAAGTTAGTAAAAGAATTATCGATGAAGCTATAAAAATGGATGCTAATGTTATTAAATTGGAGAATTTAAAGTATATGATTAAAAAAGTTAAGAAACTTCATAAAAAGTTTAGAAATAAACTTTATTTAATGCAGTATAGAAAGATTCAATATTGGATTGATTGGCTATCAAAGAAGAATGGTTTGTTAATTAATTATGTTTACGCTGCCTATTCCTCAATAAAATGTCCTAAGTGTAATAATAAAATGAATGAAATATCATATAGATGGTTTAAGTGCAACTGCGGTTATGAAAATGATAGAGATATAATAGCAATAGAAAACTTAAATGGGAGGGGTTCTCTGAGCCTCTCGACTGCCCCTCATATGCGAGATGTAGCTACGAATCAATTGAGGGGAACCCTCGTCCTTTAAGGCGGGGAGAAGTCAGTATTCAGATCCAGATCATCCCAGTGTTAAGAAGTTTGTTGAAGTTGCTAACAGGGTTTATGGGAAAAGTTTCAAAGTTGGAGCTGAGTTTGGAGGAAACGATGGAAGATACTTTGCAAACAGGAACATCCCTATAATATCTTTTGGTCTTGCTGGGAGAGATTCAAACTTTCACGGTCCAGATGAACATGTAAGCTATAATGATATAATAAAAATGAAATCATTGCTCACTAGTTATCTGGTTTCATAAAAATTTATAATAAATTATAATTGCAAAATTTTTTAAAACATAGCTATATGTATTTACAGGTATTTTTTATTTTATTCTAATTAATTATAAGCGATTAAAAAATTTAAATATCAGGAAATTCGTAATGATCTAAATATTTTTAAATTATGTGAAACTTAATTTCGTTATGTAGGATTATTCCAACTGCAACCTGGTATAGCCTTAAATTCTGGATCCGAGAATAACATTTGTTTTCTTTAATAATTTTCCTTTAAACATGCTTCATATTCTTAGTGTTAATTCCTAATATTGATAGTTGTATAGTTACATTCTCTACAAAAACAGAAAGGCTTTAATTTCAGGTAATAACAGGCTCAACATCTTTAAGGAGAATCATTCTAGGAAGTTTAAGATTGAGCAATACTTAGGTATTACGAGTTCTCATTTTATTTTTTATTATATTTATTTTTGAAAAGAATTCTTAATGGATTTAGCGTATGAAATATTTAGTCTAGTTGTCTATATCGTTTTTCTTATCGTATCTGTTATTCTAGTTTTTATTAAGAAAAAGGAACTTGCTATAATTCCATCTCTTTTCATCTCAATAGCGATATACTCGCTTTCTTACAATGGACTTTTAGCAGGGTTTTCCCTGATGCTATTAACTTTGATCTTCATCTTTGTATAAATCTTTTGAATTTTTGCAAAATATGAATATCTTTATAATTTTATTTTAAATCAATTAAAGTAATGGCAGTATTAGGCAAAAGCGAGCTGTTGAAGCTACAAAAGGAATTCAATGTAATTCATCCTTTTGATGAAAATTTAATCGACGGAGACAGCTTTATTTTGACTGTTCAGGAAGATGTAGAAGTTAAATACCTTGAGCACAAGAATATTGTATCCCATCAAATAGTCTTTGTTCCTGTTAACTATGTTGCACATATGACAGCTAAAAGCAAATTTGGTAGACTAGGTTTATCTTTTCTAAATGCTGCTAAAGTTCATAGCGGTTTTGTAGGTAGAATAGTTCTAGAAGTGGTTAATTTAAATAACGATCACATTCCTATACTTATCAAAAGAGGGGAGCCTTTCATGCATTTGGAGTTTATAAAAAGAGAAGGGCTTCCTGAACCTTACCATGGAGAGTTTATGTTTCAATACATGAATGAAGAAGAGATAAGAATGTACTTGAAGATTTTAAAGAAAACAATCAACAATTTTGAATATTATGCAAAAATTTGGCTTAAAAATCGAGAAGATTTGTTAGCTCAGTTTCTTTAGATAAATTTTAGGCCAGCTTGGCCAAGTTTCAGAGCCATTTTTTTCTATAACAAATTCAACTTTATCTCCTATTTTTATTTCCTTAGGATCATCTATTTTCATTCTACCTATGAACTTAACACTGTCTATTATTTTAACAATACAGACAGCATAAGGAGCTTCTGATTCAAAGTTTTTAGGAGCCACAGTAATAAAAGTATAGCTTTCAATTTCACCTACTTTAGGAAGCTTGTACCATTCATTTTCCGTAGAAAAACATTTTGGACAAATCTCCCTAGGAGGTAAACTTATGTTTCCGCACCTTTTGCATTTTGCACCATAGAGCTCTCCTTCTTTCAATCTTTCATAAAATTCTTCTATTGTTACCATTTAAATTCTGTTTGATAATACATGTACGAAGTGTGTTGATCCTGAACCTCCCATGTTTTGTGCAAGACCTACTTTTGCTCCTTTAACTTGTCTCTGACCTGCTTCTCCTCTAAGTTGGAGAAAAAGTTCATAAATTTGTGCAACTCCTGTAGCTCCCACGGGATGACCTTTAGCTTTCAATCCTCCACTTGGATTTACTGGGAACCATCCATCTAAATTGGTAGCACCTTCTTCTAAAAGCTTTCCGCCATATCCTTTTTCAGCAATACCTATTTCTTCATATTCTATTATCTCGGCTATTGTAAAGCAATCATGCAATTCAGCTACATCAACATTTCTTATTTTTATTCCGGCCATTTCTAATGCTTCCTTAGTCGCTTTACCTATACCTTTGATTTCTGATATTTCCTCTCTCTCAATCAAAGATTCATGGTCGCTACAGCTGCCACTACCAATTATATCAACGGGATTATCAGTAAAGTTTTCAGCGATTTCAGGCTTAGTTATTATAACACAAGCAGCACCATCAGTTATTAAAGAACAATCGTAAAGTTTAAGCGGCCATGCTACGACTTTTGATTTTAAAACATCTTCAACTGTTATAATTTTTTGCATATGAGCCTTTGGATTCATTGTAGCGTTTTTATGATTTTTCACCGCAACTAAAGCCATTTGGGTCTCGGTTGTTCCATATTTATGCATGTGCCAAGTAGCCATCAACGCAAAGATCCCTGCAAAAGTCAAACCGCTCCATTGTTCTATTGCAAAATCGCTTGCCATTGCAAGTCCTTCAAGAACTTCATTTGTTTTTCTATTATTCATCTTCTCAACCCCCGCTACTAATGCAACATCGTATAATCCAGATTTAATTGCAAAGATTGCTGATCTTAAAGCAGCTGAACCAGATGCACATGCATCTTCTGTTCTTATTACGGGTAAATCATGAAATCCTAGCCAGTCAGCTAAAAGGGGAGCAACATGTGATTGATGCTCATACATTTCGCTGAAGTTTCCAAAAAATCCTACTTTTATTTTTCTTCTAATATCAGGATCCTTGCTCCTTGATATCGCTTCAAGAAAAGCTTCAACAAGAAGTTCTCTGGCCATTATGCCTGTTCTTTTACCGAATTTTGAACAACCAGCAGCTACAATACTAGCTAACGGCTTGTTCATTTTCAATAGATATTAGTTCTATAAAAAATATAAAGAAGGTTAAGAAACCTTTTTAAAATTAGCTCTCAAGGCTTCAATAGCTGGTAGTTCTTTTTCCATCAACATTTCAATGAGGGCTCCTCCTCCTGTACTAATATGACTAAAATACTTAGCATACCCAGTAATGTTTAAAGCTGCAACTGTATGTCCTCCTCCTGCTAGAGAAAATGCATTAGAGAAAGCTATAGCCTTGAAAATTCTCTTTGTAGCTACAGCAAACTGTTCTTCTTCATATACTCCTGGAGGCCCACTTACTATTATTGTTCGAGCTTCATTTATCAGGTTTTCAGCAACTTCAACAGAAGCTTGTCCTATATCTTTTATTGGCATATTTATTGGAAGAGCGCTTAAAGGTACTTCTACACGCTCCCCTTTAGGCGTTTCAACAGCTAAATCTTTTGGTAAGATTATTTTATCGCCATATTTATTCAGCACTTCTTTTGCGTTTTCCATCAATAAAAATCCTCCTTTCCTTTCTAAGAATTTTTCGTTAACATCCCCCAAATTATAGCCAGCGGCTTTTAGATATAAGTTTCCAATTAAGCCGCATGTAAATATCCAATCTGCCTTCGAAGTCTCACCTAGATGCTTACAAATTGAAATTGAATCATCAAGCTTTGCCCCTCCGATTATGTAAAGTCTCGGTCTCTCGCTATATTGCAAAAGCCAGGTTATTGCTCTTACCTCCCATTCCATCACCCTTCCTGCGCATGAAGGTAAAACGTATGGATAACCAGTCAAAGAAGCATTTGATCTATGCGCTGCGGCGAATGCATCATTAACATAAATATCACATAGCATAGATAGGGTTTGAACTTGCTTGGATTTTGCATGATCTTCCCCTGTTTTCTTTATCATCTCTTCAGGATCCGTACGTACATTCTCAAGCATTAAAATTCTATAGGCTCCTTCTCTCACTTTTTTTATTGCTTCTATTGCCTTTTGGCCATATACGTCTGGAACGTATACAACTTTAGTTTTCAGCATCCTAGAAAGGATTTTAGCATGCAAATCTGTGGTGGTAAAATCAGCATCGCCAGGTCTTCCTTGGTGTGTGAGTATAACAACTCTTGCTCCTCTTACCAATAATTCTGTAAGTGTTGTCTCAGCAAGAACTTTCATTCTAGTTAAATCACTCGGCATGTTAGTTTTGGGATCAAGAGGTAAATTCATATCTGTTCTCAAAAGAACGATTTTACCTTCGAAATCAAAGTCATCCATAGTTCTGAATCCTAAATCTATTTTAAGCATTGATTCGAGAATGTCTTCTCTTATCTTGTTACCTAATGGATTGGAAACCATTTTCAATAGAACTTCTTTAAAACATTAAGCGCCTTATCTGTTTTTTCTATAGATTTCCTAGCTTCAGTTTCAACGCCCATTAAAGCTCTTATAGCATCTATATTCTCTGGAATTACATTGCTCTCTTCAGGAGTGGCCCAAATAAGCGTTAAGTCATTATGAATGATCGATATACTCTCTAACCAAACTGGAATTTCATATACATCTCCCCTAGGTCTTCCAAGTTCTCTTCCTATTTCAAATATTGAATTTAGTGCTTCAATTCTATCTTTGCCACTTACCAGAACCACTCTTGGTTCTTCTTCTAATGCCTTTATAACTTGTTCTTTTGTTGCCTTTTCTTTTAATTCAAGGAAACCCATGTGTAAATGATATAAATTATGGCTCCCTTTTGCAGCCATCGTTATAATATCGAGGTCTTTTATAACCGTTTGCGCATCAGGTCCATGGTGTGAGGGTATTTCAAGTTCAGGAACGACTGTATTTATTACGCCTTTCTTATGTGATTCCCAAGGATCTGCTGCCCTTCTAAAGATTGAAATTCTTGCTTTCTTAACACCTATTCTTTCATGGATTGCACCAACAACTCTGCATATTGCAGTGGTATTACAGCTAACAACCCTTGTATATTTTTTGTTTAAGCTTTCTTTGTAATTTCTTGCAGCAACAAAGCTTACATTCGTTAATTCATGGTCCTCTCCCCCTTCAAAAACAGCTTTTACACCAAATCTATCATAAATTTCTTTATTCTTTTCACCTACTCCTTCAGGTGTAGCATCAACAACCACATCCACCTTTTTCAGTAAATCTTCAAGTGTTCCAGCAGGTTCATAATTATGTCTTTTAAATTCTTCAATTCTAGCATTAGGCGCAAGGTAAATTTTTACTCCTTTTTTAGCCATCAATGCTGCTCTCCAGTCAAATCCAGGACCCACTATCCCTACAAGTTCCATATCATCTTGAAGCATTACGGCATCAGCTACTCTTTTGCCTATTGTACCATAACCGCCAACAACACCAACTCTTATCTTCACATGAATTTATGAGATTAAAAATTAATAAAATTTAATCTGACTTATTTTCTAACCACTTTTCTTCCTGAACATTTCAATGATTTTTTTGGAAGCGATCTCTGCATGTTCAAATTCTCTTGTTTGTTTAAATCTAAGATTCAAAATAACCAGTAAACTTTGTGCTGAATTGGCCGCTGCAACAGCAAATAATCTATTCATTGTTTGATGCATTTCTATTTCCTCGTTGCTTTCAATTTCCCTTCCTGTCCTAGGCACGCTCATAATTCCCTCTTGAACTTGCGTTGCCTGTTTTAAATTCATATCTTTTTTTCTTCTTTCTATTATATCCTCAGGGTTGTACTCTGTAACAATTATTACATCAGGGCTTATAGCTTTAGCAATTTCTTCAGGAAGACCAGGATAATAGCCACCTTGCATTTTTATGCTAACATGTGTATCAATTATCAAATCTCCTTTCATGTTGCCTATTTCTTTAGCAGCGTCTAATTGAAGCCTTTTGTATTCTTCAACCGGTATCTTTTTTCTCATTTCATCTCTGTCATTTATTCCATATCTTTCTTTTGCTATCTTCAACATTACATCTCCATAGTTTACAATTTTCACTTCTGGCAACTCTTTCTTTACCATTTGCATTATTGTAGTTTTACCTCCCCCAGGTACAGATACAAGAACAATTTTCATTTGTTATTTTTTACTCAGCTTAGGTTAAAACTTTAACTTAGAATAAAGATATTTTTTATTGCATTTTATATAAGAATATGAACTTCGAATTTACGCCTGAACAGGAAATATTTCGTGAAACAATTAGAGAATTTGCAAAAAGGGAAATAGCCCCTTATGAAGCGCAATGGGATTTAAAAGGGGAATTTCCTGAGGGATTTTTTAAAAAGTTAGCTGAAGCAGGCTTAACTGGAATCCGGATTTCTCAAGAGTATGAGGGACAGGGCGCTGATGCGGTAACAACAGGAATAGCCATTGAAGAAATCTCAAGGTTCGATTTCAATAGCGCAAATGCAATAATAATCAACAATGCACTAACCGCAGAAATAATTCAAAATTATGCGAATAATGAAGTAAAAAGAGAAATTTTGCCTAGAGTTGCTAGAGGTGAAATACAGTTAGGAATTGCTTTAACTGAACCGCATTGTGGTAGTGATGCAGCAGCAATAAAAACAACTGCTTATCTAGATAAGGATGAATGGGTAATTAATGGGGAAAAATCTTCAATTAGCATGGTTAAATATGCTTCATACTTTGTACTTTTTGCAAAAACAGATCCCGAAAAAGGTCATAAAGGAATAAGTGCATTTTTAGTTCCTGCAAAATCTAAAAACATTTCTTATTCATATTTCGATGATGTTGGATATAGGCCTATTTCAAGAGGTGCATTTAAGCTTGATAACGTAAGAATTCCGAAAGAATACTTAATTGGAAATTTAAATGAAGGTTTCTATGTTGTAATGAAGACCTTCGACTTTAGTAAGACTTTACTGGCTTTATCTTGTATTGGAACAGCTATGCAATCTATTGAGGAAACCATTGAGTATACAAAGAAAAGATATGCTTTCAATAAACCAATTGCAAAATTTGAGGCTATTCAATTCAAAATCGTAGAGCATCTAACATATCTTGAGGCATGCAGGTTACTTTGTTACCAAACTTTGTGGATGAAAGATAAAGGATTGAGCATAACCAAGAATGCTGCAATGTGCAAATGGTGGGCGCCTAAAATCGCATTCGAAGCAATACATGATTGCCTTTTAATGCACGGTAACGTAGCTTATGCTAAGGATTTACCATTCGAAAGAAGAATGAGAAATGTTATGGGAATAGAAATAGGGGATGGTACTGCAGAAATTCAAAAAATTGTTGTTGGAAGGGAGGTGTTTGGAAAGGAATACGCACCGCATAAATGAACATATTTTTATTAGTTTATACAGCTTTTCTTTTTCTAATATTTATTGGTATAATATTCATATCATTCTATAAAGACAAGGATGAAGAAATTGAAGAGAATGGCTCATACAATCCAAAAACTTTAATTATTGTTCCAGTAAAGGGTTTGGATTTAAAAAGATCGGAAAGAAAATATTTTATCCCTAAAGAATCAAAATTATTCAAATTATGATTTAATAGCCGTAGTTGATTCAAAAGAGGATCCTGCTGTAAAGATTTTGGAGGAGCTAGGAGTTAAATACATAATAAGTGATAATAGAGGAAAGGGGAGCGGAAAAGTAAAAGCTATAGCTACTGCATTGGAAAAGTTTAAGAATTATGAAGTTTATGTTTTGGCAGATTCTGATATTTACGCTCCTGAGAATTGGTTAAAGCAGCTTATTAAACCACTTAGTTCAAGGAAGATAGGAATTTCAACAACTTTTCCCCTTTTCATACCAATAGATGGTTTTTGGTCAAAATTAAAGCTAGTATGGGGCCTCGTAGGACAAAGATTGATGGAATCAAGAATATCTAGATTTGGATGGGGAGGTTCTTTAGCTTTCAGAAAAGATTTAATCGACGATGAATTTATAGAAAATTTCCGAAATTGTTTATCCGATGATATTGAAATAACAAGGAGATGCAAAAAATTGAAATTGCAAATATACTATGTGGATAAAGTATTGCCTATCGTTTATTCAAAAGAAAATTTTAAATCATTTATTGAATGGTCAAACAGACAAACAGCGCTAACTGTTATGGCTTATCATAAAATCTTTGTGTACGGTTTCATCTACTACTTTATGAATATTCTTCTTTTTTTATCATCCATAGTATTATCCATTTTAGTTAACATTTTTTATTTAGTTTTTCTACTTCCTACTTTGTTTAATTCGATAAAAAATTATTTAAAAATTAATGGAAAATATCTTAGTATCATATTTATTTCATTATTTATTAACTTTATATATTTTTATAACCTAATTAAAGCAAAGAGAATGAAGTACATAAAATGGAGAGGGAACATCTACAGATTATCCCAATATAATGAATAAAGCTTTAATAGCGAATTTCAAGGATGCGTGTAAATCTTCTTTAATTTATACAAATGAAAGCTTCTCTCTTAAGAGCAGTGATGATTAAATTTATAATTATTTTGTAAATTTCCTTACTTTAAAAAGGAAATTCAGCAACGCTTCTCCTGAGCTCGAATGAGGGCATAATGGGGCTTAAGGAGGAGCAATCAGCAAACTTTTATTTGTTTTTCAATGAGGATGCCAATTTTATTCGGGATTCTGAGAAATTAGATGGGTTGGTTCTCTTAGCTTCTTAATTTTAAGCAAATGAGATATTTAGCTACGAACAATTGAGGAGAACGATGAACCACTTTGGAAAAGAGAGCCCTCAACTTTTTCAAGGCGTAGAGGAGTCAGACAGGTTTCCATACTATTGCTAATATTCCTCCTATTATGGCAACGACGGAAAATACATTAATAAAAGACATTGATGCAAGTGTGGAAAATAATAGTACAAGAACACCACCTAATTTTACTTTTTTCTCATCATTTTTATACATATACACGCTAATAATTACTGTTGATATAGCTCCAAAAGCTGCTATGAGATAAAAAGGAATAAAGAGCGAAACAGAAAATATTCTAGTAGTAAGATACATGAATATTGTAATCAATAATGAAGCTATTCCGCCTAATAAAGTCAAATAAAACGGTATTCGAGGTTTTTTATCTTTATACGAAAAGTGTAAATTTTCGTGGTTTTTAATTAAGTAACTTACTATTAAAGCCTCTATTCCTAATAATGAGGGAATTACGCCTAAAAAATAGTATAAATAAATAGACATTATAAATGAAAGTAATAAACTAATGGTAAGCATAGCGGCATATGACACAAAATGAATCTCTTCAGGATACAAGCTTAGTAATAAGCAAGGTATAACTAATGTTATCAGATTAATCCAAATTATAGAATTAATAAAAAAATTATGTATAATGGTTGGAAAATACAATATAGGGATGATACGTATAACGTAGATTAAGGTGTAATATATTACGGTGATTAGTAAAGCAGGAATGCTCAGTATTCTTACTAAAGCTTTATGATTATACAAGTGCATATGCTGTTTCATTTATCGTGCCGCTAAAATAACCTGGATTTATATAACCATAGCTCTTTAGACATGAGTTATTATAAACCTCATAGGAAATATTACCTGTGATACTACCATTGCTTAAAAAGCTAACAGTTATATTTACAAACGCAAACCACATACTACCACAAACACCTGGATAGTAAAAATTACCTTCTAAAGCAGGTGAAAATTTTACAGAACTACTAGTAACAATGGGTGATGGATCAGATATGACCCACCAATTATTATATGGAGAATTTGCTTTTACACCTACACTGTAAGAATCCATTAACCATGTATCTCCATTATAGCTAATAATTATTTCTACATATGCGTAAAATAAATGCAAATTAGCCGCTGGATTATCTAGTAAAGTAAATGTTAAGTTTCCAACGATATATGGTGCACCCGCTGGGGGAGGTGCAATCATATCTAGTTTTGATAAAAGTTCAGGAATAAATAGATAACCCTGATTATTTGGTAAAGAGAATTTTGCTTCAGAATCTTTATTTATAAGTTTAATAGTGAAAGTATTATTATTATTACCAAAAATATCTTCAATCTTCGTCACAAGACTATCCTTTACATCGATTACATGCTTAATTTTGATATTGCCGTCATTTATTGTCTCACTTGTTGAACTCAGTAATAGACTTATTAGCGGCACTGTTACATTTATTATATTTGTATTGTTAAAAACTGTAACAACATTAACATAAACATTGTTGACAATCGTTACATTAGAAATAACACGCTCATTAAAATTCTTTCCCTTCATTTCATAGGTGAAATGAAAATTACTTTTTGCATGAGATGCAGGCAAAGTAGGTAGATATATCAGTAAAATACTGAACACCATAATAATTAATTTTTTTATTCATAAAAAAATAATCTAATACAAATATATATTTTTATTGGAGTATAACCTATTTTAAATAATTATTGAACCACTCAAGTTTTCTTTTAAGTCTATCTTTCATATTCAACGGTTTACCTTTTCTAGCATGTTCATGACCATCTCCTTGATACCTTATCAATACTGTTGGCACTCCATTCATTTTTAAGGCATTGAAAAACTGTTCTGCTTGTTCAATAGGGCATCTGTAATCTTCCTCACCGTGTATAAGCATTGTAGGAGTTTTAACATTTTTAACGTAATAAATAGGAGAAATTTTCATTAGCTTCTCTATAGATTCCTGTTTCCAAGGATCTTCAATCCCTGCTTCGATTGCATTAAACCAAAATCCTATATCGCTAGTTCCACACATACTTACAAGGTTTGATATGCTTCTCTCACTTATAGCGGCGCTGAAAATATCTGTTTGTGTTACAATCCAATTTGTCATGAAACCGCCATATGAACCTCCAGTAACGCCAAATTTTCCTTTAAGTTTGAATTTTTCCTTCACTAACTTTATAAATTCCATAATTTCCTTCATGTCTTTGCCTCCCCAATCTCCTACGCATGCTTTAGCGAATTCTTCACCATATCCTTGACTTCCTGAAGGATTTGAATATATAACATTGAAACCGTTTCTAGCATAATATTGAAATTCTATGAAGTAACCGTAACCATAGGCAGTATGAGGGCCTCCATGGATTGCAAGAATGTTAGGATTATTCTCACCTGTAAATAAAATCCATCCTTGGATATTTCCATTTACTTCAATAGGTTCAATGCCATTTATGTTAGGATTAGGATCGTAAATTTCTCCTTTATAATATAGTAAGCAGGGCTTAGTAGGGGTAGTATAATAATAGGCTAGCTCTTGCCCATCATAATCAAACCCTCTTACTACGATTTTTCCATCGGTAAGTTTTTCAACCTTCCCATCAGCAATTCTAAAAATGTTTGCACTACCAGTATCTTGTCCTACCGTTATTATTTCATCTTTCTTGAAAATTATTTTATCCTGATAAGCGTCAAAAAGATCGGTTAGTACTGTGCTTCCAGTGTTTCTTCCGCATAGATATTCTTTGCCTTCTTCAGGCAAAATTATCTTTTTAACTGCCCAAGGCGTTTTGCCTTTATCATGTCCTAAAAATGCTATTTTTCCTTCTTCATTCATATCTACAGTGACAATCGTGTTTTCGCCTTTAGTTATCCTTCTCAATTCTCCATTGTCTACGCTTACTTCGTATATATCAGCTAAGCCAACATCATCATTTTCTTTGGTTGCAGCTATTGCTACTCTTTCTCCGTTTGTTGCAACATCTATAACATCAAAGTTTCCATAAACTAGTTTTTCGAGTTTACTGTTTAGTATAAACAAAGCTTGCCTAGATCTTAATAACCCTCTTCCATCAAATCTATATTTCAACTTATCTGCGACGAAAGGCGAATTCTTATCTACTACTTCTTCTCCTAATATCAGAATTCCTTTCTTATGGAAAGTAAATTTTTTAATCTTGGCAAGTTCAGCCAAAACTGTAGGTTCTGAGAATTTGTCCTGTTTTACTAGCTTAGCTTTTTCCTTCTCTACCTTGATATAGTACATTGTTTCATCCTTAAGAAAAGGCGAAATTTCATTTCCTCCAAAAGTTATTCTTTTCTTATTCAAAAATATAGCGCTTTGATATTCATCATTCTTTATCCATGTTTCAACATGTAATAGTCCTACATTGGAAATTCTTACGTCGGTTACCAAATTCAAATTATATGCATCTTCTGGACCCATTTTTGATTATATATTTAATATTTAGCTCAATTTTATCCGCTTTTCTTATATTTCTTTTTTAAAGAACAAGGTTATTTGAACTATAAGTCAAAAGAGAGGTTTAAGCTAATTAATATTATAACGAGAAAAATTTCTGAATTTTAACATTGATGAACTTTAATAACCAAAATATCTTTCTGCTTGGAAGTGTTAAAAGAATCTTAATACTTTCGATTAATTGGAATAATCAACTAACTTCTCTGCCAGTAATTAAGGTAATATTTAGCTCCTTAGCCTTTGATTTTAAATATTTTAATACTTCTTCAGTGGTGTTCTCAACAGCTAACAACTTCATGAAATGCTTTTTTCCGAAGAATTCCTCTACGAATCTTGTGTTATCCAGTAATTTATTCAATTCTCTCTCAGCGTTCTCTATGCTTGTTAAAACCGTTGTTACTTCACCAACTACAAGCGGCTCTACGCACAGAATATCTATTTCTCTAAAAGTTTTGTTATTGGGATTGAATAAACTAACATGCGCGCCTACTACAAAATCTTTAAACCCCTTTTCTTTTAAGATCATTTCGACAAAATTTGAAGTGTAGTATTCAAGGGAAATACCTATTGATCTTTTTATGTCCTCCAAGGTAGCTGTTAAATATTTAAGATATCTTTCGGTTTCTTCAAATCCCTTCCTCATCTGCTCTTCTAGGGTTATAAATTTCCTATCATGCTCTTCGAGCCGCTTGACAATCTCGTCAAATTTCCTATCATGCTCTTCGAGCCGCTTGACAATCTCGTCAAATTTCCTATCATGCATTTCAAACCTTCTGCCTACCTCTATTAACGCTTTATTGAAATCTTCTCTTAGCTTCACTAGTTCTGCTTGAGTGTTTCGTGTTGCTTCATTTAATGATGTAACAGCTTTTGTTAGTTCTTCTCTCATCTGGTTAATTTCATGCACTAAAAATAACGATATGAGTTTTTCAGCTAATTTCCTAGCTTCATCTGGATTTTTCTCCAATTCCTCCAAAAGTTTCTTTAGTATTGAATCCACTTACACTAATTTTATATGTATGCTATCATATAAATTCCAATAGTTTGAAATTCTTGAAAATTATGACGAGCATGAATTCAGCATTTTTCTATCAACTTTAATCTTCTAGATTGAGATACCCTTTAATATATTTGTATGCTTATTAACAATTTTATAGGAAAAAATTATTATTCATACATTTACTGCCTATTCATTTTCCAAAAGATTTGGAATACTTAATAAGTAGAGCAGGTTTAAACAAGGATTCTCTTCTTATCATGTGCAGAAAAATAGGTATAAAATACATTTCGAAGAGGAAATCGCAAATATAGTAATAAAGAAAAAATTGATCTATGGTTTCAAGTCGATTCAACAAAGGTTATGGAGAGAAGACTTATAACTTTAGTAAAAAGCATTGAAAGAGCTTAAGGTACCTATAAGAAGAATAGCGGCTCCTGATATTCCTATTCCATTTTCTGAACCTTTAGAAAGCGCAGTTATACCTTTCGTAGATTCGATTTATAAAGCTGCTAAACAACTTTTGAATTCAAGATAATTTTTAAATTCTCTTATATATTTTTCTTAAGAATAATTATTTAAGCGATGTCAATTAACGTTTTCTTTCGATCAAGAAACAATGTTCAAAGAAAACCTGAATGGATTAGGTCAAAAATTCCTTCAGGAGAGAAGTATGTATTCATTCAAAAGCTTTGTCAGGAATTAAATTTGCATACTGTTTGTGTTGAGGCATCCTGCCCTAATATAGGCGAATGTTGGGGATCAGGAACAGCAACTTTTATGATTTTAGGAAGCATATGTACAAGAGGTTGCAGATTTTGCAATGTAACTCCTGGAAAGCCTAATGGTTTCTTAGATTTGGATGAACCTAGGAGAGTTGCTCTTGCAATTTCTAAGATGAATTTAAACTATGTTGTAATAACCTCGGTTGATAGAGATGATTTGCCAGATGGAGGAGCGAAGATATTTGCTAATACTGTTAAAGAGATAAAGAAAATGAATGATAACATAGTAGTTGAACTTTTAATACCTGACTTTCAAGGAAATGTTGATTCTTTAAGAACAGTTGCTCTATCAGGTGCTGAAGTAATAGGTCACAACATTGAAACTGTAAGAAGATTAACCCCCTATGTAAGGGATCCAAGGGCAAACTATGAGCAATCTTTGTTTGTTTTGAAGACTTTAAAGGAAATAAATCCAAAGGTATATACAAAATCAGCAATAATTGTTGGATTTGGTGAAACTGAAGATGAAATTTATGAAACAATGCGAGATCTTAGAAATGTTAATGTGGACTTTCTTACTATAGGGCAATACTTGAGACCTTCTATGCGCCATCTTCCAGTTGTTGAATATGTTCATCCTGATAAATTTAAGAGGTATGAAGAAATGGGCAAGGAACTGGGTTTTAAATACGTTGCAGCAGGTCCTAAAGTGCGTAGTTCCTATAAAGCTGGCGAATTTTTTATTAGATCCTTGGTAAAAAGCTCATAATAATCAAATTTATTTAATGTTACGATTATATATGAAATTGTATGAGCTATTTTCAGATATTGAATGAAAGAGGAGAACCAAACGAGGTCTTGCTAAAAACTGTAGATTTGAGAAATGAAGACCTATACAAATTTTACAAATATATGTTAACAGCGCGTATCTTAGACAGCTGGATGTTAAGGTTACAAAGGATGGGCAAAGTAGCATTACATGGACCGAATGAAGGTCAAGAAGCAATTGGTGCAGGTACAGGATATGCAGCAAGACCTGAAGATTGGTTTTTTCCTTCTTATAGACAGATAAGCCTTTTAATCACGCGTGGTGTAAAGATAAGCGATATTCTCAATCGCTGGATGGCTAACAAGTACGATGTCATGAAAGGTCATGAATTTAATCTTTATGGCTTCAAGGATTTTCATATTGTTACAGGTACAACGCCTATCGCGGTTCATATTCCTTCAGCTGTAGGCTTTGCTCATGCAGCAAAGATAAGGAAAGAAAAAATTGTAGTGTTGGTTTATTTTGGAGACGGAGCAACATCAAAGGGCGATTTCCATGAAGCTATTAATTGGGCTGGAGTTTTTAAACTGCCAGTTTTCTTTGTTTGTGAAAACAATCAATATGCAATCTCCCAACATGTTAGCAGGCAAACAGCTTCAGAAACACTCGCTATAAAGGGAGTTGCATATGGAGTAAAAAGCATGAGGGTTGATGGAAACGACGTTCTAGCTGTATACAAATCAGCCAAGGAAGCTATAGAGAGTGCAAGAAATTATGAACCAGTTTTCGTCGAATATCTAACCTACAGATTAGGGGCTCATACGACTGCTGACGATCCAAGAAGATATAGGAGCGATGAAGAAGTAAATTATTGGAGAACAAAGGAGCCTTTAATTAGGCTGAAGAATTTCTTAATCTCTCAAGGAATCATGACAGAAAGTGAAGAAAAAAGTTTAAGACAGGAGCTTGAAGCAACAATTGAGGAAGAGGTTAAAAAGGCCGTAGAAATTCCACCGCCTCCTATTGAAGTCATATTTGAGGATGTATATTCTGATATGCCTTGGCATCTTAAAGAACAGATGGAAACTGTTGTTAAAGAATATAAAGAGGAACAAGGTGAGTAAAATGCCAGAGATAACTTTAGCTGAAGCTTTGAATCAAACTTTGAAGGAACAGATGAGAAAAGATGACAGAATAGTGGTATTAGGTGAGGATATAGGAAAGAGAGGAGGCGTTTTCCTTATAACTGAGGGCTTAATAGATGAGTTTGGACCTGAACGGGTTATTAACACTCCTCTATCTGAGGCTGCAATATTTGGGGTTGCATGTGGAATGGCAATATATGGACTTAAGCCAATAGCTGAAGTTCAGTTCTTTGACTTTGCATTTGGAGGCTTTGATCAAATAGTTTCTCAGATAGCCAAAATAAGGTACAGATCAGGAGGTCAATTTAAGGCGCCTTTAATAATTAGAGGGCCTGTAGCAGGTGGAATAAGGGGAGGAATGTATCATTCACAAAGTCCTGAAAGCTATTACATTCATACTGCAGGATTGAAAGTAATAGTTCCCGCATTTCCCTATGATGCAAAGGGTCTTTTAATTTCAGCAATTAAAGCTGATGATCCTATAATATTCATGGAACCAAAAACCCTTTACAGAACCATTAAACAAGAAGTGCCTGAAGGTGAATATACAGTTCCAATTGGTGAAGCAAAAGTTTTAAGGGAAGGAGATGATGTCTTATTCATAAGCTATGGAGCTATGGTTCATAGAGCTTTGCAGGCTGCAGAACAACTTTATAAAGAAAACATCAGTGCTGAGGTAATTGATTTAAGAACTTTATTACCGTTGGACATTCAAACTATTTTGAAATCAGTAAGAAAAATAGGAAGAGTTATTATTATTCATGAAGCGCCAAAAACATTGGGCTTCGGAGCTGAGATTGCTGCTTTGATTGCTGAGAAAGCGATTGATTATTTAAAAGGTCCAATATTAAGAGTGACAGGTCAAGACACTCCATTTCCACTTGTTCATGACCAGTATTACTTACCTACATTAAAGAGAATAATTAATGCAGCTAAGTATCTAATAAACTACTAAATTATGGTCGAAAAACAAATAATTCTACCAGATATTGGTGAAGGAATAAGCGAAGGGGAAATAATTCGCTGGTTAGTTAAAGAAGGAGATCAAATAAAGCAATTCCAGCCAATCGTGGAAGTTTTGACTGTTAAAGTAAATGTAGAAATCCCTTCTCCTTTCACGGGGAAAATAAAGAAGATATTAGCAAAGGAAAAGGAAGTTGTTAAGGTTGGTTCTCCGATAGCAATAGTTGAAGTTGAAGGAGTCGCTGAAGAGAAGCCAAAGGTAGAGGAAAAGAAACCTGAAACATTAGTATCTGCTTCACAGAAGGTAACAGAGCAGGTTCCTGCTAAACCTTCAGCTGAAATACTTGCAACACCTGCTGTTAGGAGACTTGCAAGGGAATTAGGAGTAGATTTATCTTTAGTTAAAGGAACAGGACCTGGTGGCAGAATAACTGAAGAGGATGTGAAAAGGTTCGCTGAAGAAAAGAAAAAGCTAGAAGTTGTAAAAGTTGCAATTCCAAAGGAGAAAGAAGAAAGAATTCCTGTCACAGGAATAAGAAGAATGATTGCTGAAAAGATGTCCTTAGCACATAACAAAGCAGCTATGGTTACGCATATGGATGAAGCTGATGTAACCGAGCTTGTAAGAATAAGAGAATATTTAAAGGAAGAAGCTGAAAAACTTGGAATAAAACTTACTTACCTGCCGTTTATTATAAAAGCAGCAATACTTGCTTTGAAAAAGTATCCTAAGTTTAATGCTGCTATAGATGATGAAAAGAAAGAGCTTGTTATTAAGAAATATTATAATATAGGAATTGCAGTTGCAACAGATCAAGGATTAATAGTACCAGTAATAAAGGATGCCGATTCTAAAAGTTTATTTGAACTGGCAAAAGAAATTGAAGTACTTTCAGAGAAAGCTAGACAAGGTAAGCTTTCCATAGATGAAGTAACAGGAAGTAGCTTTTCAATAACCAACATTGGACCTATAGGTGGAACATTTGCTACTCCGATACTAAACTATCCAGATGTTGCTATATTGGGGGTAATGAAGATAAAGAAGAAACCTTGGATTGTTAAAGATAAAATAGAGATAAGGGATATAATGACTTTAGTTTTGACCTTTGATCATAGGGTGATTGATGGCGCAGAGGCAGCATTATTTACAAATGAAATAATATCTATATTAGAGAATCCTTACAGGCTACTAGCTACTTAATAAAATAAATAAGGATGTTTAATTTATTCTAATATATGACAAATAAAATATTGTTTTTGATAGGCGAGAATTTCGAAGATCTTGAATTCTTTTATCCTTACTATAGATTAATTGAAGAAGGTTATCAACCTATAGTAGCTTATAGAGAGAGAAGAAAGGTAACAGGTAAGCACGGTTATGCAATAGAGCCAAACATAACTTTCAAAGAAGTCAATCCAGAAGAATATATTGCTCTAGTAATACCGGGAGGAAAAGGGCCGGCAGATATAAGAAACGATGAAGATGTAAAAAGGATTGTAAATTATTTTATGAGTAAAAGCAAGCCAGTCGCTGCAATTTGTCACGGACCACAAGTTTTGGTCTCAGCAAATGTAGTTAAGGGAAGGAAATTAACTTCTTGGCCAGCTGTTTCAAACGAGGTAAAGGAAGCTGGCGGAGAATGGCATGATATGACTGTAGTTGTTGATGGAAACTTAGTAACTTCAAGAATGCCCTCTGATCTTCCTAATTTTGCATCTAAAATAATTTCGCTTTTGAAGCAAAAAGTCCAAATTATCCAAGCGTAACTATATTTCTGCAAAAACTGTAACCGTAGAGCTATCGATCCCCTTAATAAATATTGGTATAACAAATAGTCTTTTTATCTTTACATCATTTCCTAAAATTTCTAAGTTCATATCCTCAACGATAATAAATTTTTCATTCTTTAGAAGTATTCTATGTGCTTCTCTACCTTCTTCTCTATGTAAAGGTGAAGATAGAGAGGCAAAATCAAAACCTATACCTTTAAGATTTTTAAAGCTTGCAATGTAAGATGCAGATTCCCTGCTGAATCCTGGTCCTTCAAATTGATAAACATCTTTATTCATCTTCCTGTATTTTTGAAAACCCGTTTTTATTAATAAAAAATCAGATTGTCTAATTTCGTTTTCATAAACATAAAAGTCCATAGGCTTAAACAGTTCACCTTTTTCCTTTTTAATTATTATTAAGGCAATTCTTTCAAAAATAAAGTCGTTTATCTCGTATTGGCTTATTTCTTTTCCTTCTTCGATAAAATGTCTTTGGCAATCAACATGGGTACCAATATGATTGTAAAAAGTTACTTCATATGAATTACTCGAATCTCCTTTTTTAATTTGATTTATCGGTTTTATCTTTATATACGCAATTCCTCTGTAGCTTGGTATTCCTTCTTCAATAATATGCGAGAGCTGAACAAACATAGTTTTGAAATCTGCGTCAAAGTTTAATAATCTATGCTAGAAAGTTGCTAGAAGTATAATAACGATAATTTATATTCTTTAAAATAGTATTTTTTATTATGCCAAAGGAGCATAAATTTCCTGCGAAGACTTTCCCTTTAGAAACACAGCTTCAAGGAATATCTGTTAGAACAAATCAAGAACATTACAAACTTTATCAAGGCTACGTGAATAAATGGAATGAGATAATCGAGAAATTAAAAACAGCTGATAGAAGCAAATCAGCTTCAACATATTCTGAGTATGGTGAGCTTAAAAGACAAGAAACTTTCAATGCAAATGGAAAGAATCTTCATGAAATGTGGTTCCCAACAATATTTGGTGGTGACGGTATTCCAAAAGGAGAAGTTGTTAAGAAAATAGAGGAAGATTTTGGTTCATTCAATGAATGGAAGGAAGATTTTATTGCTACAGCTATGGCTGCAAGAGGATGGGCTATATTAGCCATGGATTTATCCTCAGGAAAACTCTTCAATTTTCTCATTGATCTTCAAAATGTAGGCCATGTTGCAAATACAATCCCAATTTTAGCTTTAGATGTATTTGAGCATGCTTATTTCATTGATTACGGAACAAATAGGAAAGCCTACATAGAAGCTTTCTTTAAAATAATAAACTGGGACGCAGTTGAAAAAAGATATCAGTTTGCAAAAAAAGTAGCTGAACTATACAAGGAATACGGTTTAGTTTAGATTTAATGTTAAGATTAGGATATTGGTGTGCTCAAGAACAGCATACACCAGATAAATTAATTGAATTTTCTTCTTTGGCTGAAGTAGTTGGATTCGATATAATCTCAGTAAGTGATCACTTTCATCCATGGGGTGATAGAGGGGGTCAATCAGCATTTCCTTGGCTGATGGTAGCTTTAATAGCTGAGAGGACAAAGAAAGTTGAAGTTGGAACATCGGTTACCACGCCATTATTTAGGTATCATCCTGCAATTGTTGCTCAAGCCTTTGCAACTCTTGGGTACCTTTATCCAGGAAGAATATTTTTGACTTTAGGAACAGGTCACTCAATGAACGAAACACCTTTAGGTTTTAAATGGCCTGATACTCCTCAAGAAAAGATTGAGAGATTAGAAGAAGCTGTTGAAATAATTCACCTTTTATGGACAAAGGAATTTGTTACTTACAGTGGTAATTATTACAAACTTTACAAAGCTAAACTATATACAAAGCCTAGACAAAAAATTCCCATTTACATAGCTACTGCAAATAAAACTGTTGCTAAAATAGCAGGAAAATATGCTGATGGGATTCTGGTAAATCCCCGAGGATTGGAAAACTACGATGAAATAGTTACATGCATGGAAAGAGAAGCTAAAAAAAATGGACGGGATCCTAATCAATTGAAGAAACTGATGGAATTTAAAATATCTTACGATGTTGATTACGATAGGGCATTAAATTCAACAATCTTTTGGGCTTCATCAGCAATTCCAAGAAACTTAAGGGAAAAGATTTCAGATCCAAGAGAACTTGAAGATATGGTATCTTCTAAAGAAATAGAAAAAATAAAGAAAACATGGTTAATAGCTACAGATTCTGAACAAATAATAAAGAGCTTAGAAGATTTCTTAAAGCTTAGGATGGATATAATTTTTATTCATTCAGCAAGTCCTGATGAAAGAAAGTTCTTAAACATGTTGGGAAGGGATATATTACCATGGATGAGAGAATTTTACGATCTTTTAAGAAAACCTATAAGAGTTGCGCATGACTAAAATTTAAATTATAGATATTACTGATTGGTACCATCTAAGAACATATTCTGGCATCCTGAAACCTCTTTGTGCAAATCTTTCTGCTAAGAATATGGGAAGAGGACTAAGGAGGAAAGCTGCTTTTAAATAGAACCTGTTTGGTTCCCCTTTTTTATAGTTGCTTTCAATATGAAAGAATTCATCGGATATTGAAGCGATCGTTGAATTCTTATTTCCTACTATTGAGATAACTTTTCCGCCCATTTTTTTGAAATTTTTGCACCAACTTACAACAACTTCCGTTTCTCCACTGTATGAAACTACTATGAAAACATCATCTTTCCTAGGCACAGGCAAATTTGTATCACGAATTACATATACTACATCTCCCATAGCCCTTTTTATATGTCCGAGTCTTACAGCTGTCATTCTAGCAACTTCAAGTCCACTGCCCAATCCTCCAAATACACAAATAGAACGCCTCTCCAATTCATCTGAAACTTTGTTTAAAAAACTGACAACATTTTTATCCTTAAACATGTAAAAAATTTCATCGAATATTTGTTCAAGATTAATAAATACTCTATCAAAGGGACTATCTTTATTTAAAGCTTCCGCTATTGCTTGAAATATTACTGCTGTAGATAATTCATAAATATCTCCCAAAATTCCATATTCCCTAAATTCAGTGGTATTTTCAGGCCTTTCTTCTTCCCTTTTTCCTTTAACAATCATTGTTGTTCCAAATTTGGATCCAAGTCTGCCTAAAGGAGATTCAGGGTCGGATGTTACAACATCTATTTTAAATTCTTTTTTATTTTCTGTTTCAGCAATATATTGCCCGAGTTTTTGTGCATCAATTAAAGGAATTAGGGCCTTTCCGCTTCCTGAATTAACAAGTAATGTCAGAGGACCATATTTTTCCCTTATAATTGGCGCTGCTTCATAAAGATCCCTACCTGGAAATCCAATATCACTTCTATCCAAAATTATTTTCCCTCTATCCATTTTTGCTATTTCACTACAAGCAATGCTTAATGCCCCTTTAGATCTTCCTTCTCCTGTTGGAACAATTACCCTAGAGGTTACTATATCGTAGTAAAGGGATTCAAGTTCTTTAGCATTTATATCATTAGCGTTTTCTTTTATCTTTTGTATATACTTAAGTTCGGAAATACTTTCTATCATTGTCAATATTTTATAACGTCATTATATATGATTAATTTAATGGTAAAGAAATTTGATGTAGCTATTATAGGAGCAGGTCCTGGAGGATATGTTGCGGGAATAAGAGCAGGGCAATTGGGTAAGAAAACAGTTGTTATAGATAAGGATAAACTTGGAGGTGTTTGCTTAAATTATGGTTGTATTCCTAGCAAAGCAATAATTCACTTAGCTCATATGTATAGGAAAATAAAGTGGTTAGAAGAATTAGGTTTTGGAATTGAAATAAAATCAATAGATTTTAAAAAAGTTCAAGAATGGAAAAGAAACGTAATTTCAAGGCTGATAAAAGGAATTAATTATCTTTTTCAAAATTACGGTGTTGAATATATCAACGCTGAAGCCAAAGTGGAAGACAATCACAACATTAGAATCGTATCTAAGGATATGGAAGATGAAATCTATGCTGAAAATATAATTTTTGCACAGGGATCAAAGCCTGCAGAACTTCCAAATATTAAGTTTGATGGAAACATTGTAATAGATTCAACAACCGCTTTAGAATTAACGGAAATTCCTAAAGAATTCCTTGTAATAGGTGGAGGAGCAATTGGTCTTGAATTAGGATTTGCTTATCAAAACTTTGGTAGCAATTTATACGTAGTTGAAATAATGGATCAACTTTTGCCAGGCTTTGATAAAGAAATTTCAGATGTTTTAAAAAGGACAATAGAAAAGAGAGGAGGAAAAGTTTTCTTAAATTCCTCTGTTGTAAATATTGAAATAAAAAATAACAAAGCTAAAGTAACGGTAAATAAAAAAGAAGGAATTGAAGAAATTGAAGTAGATAAGATACTTCTAAGTGTAGGCCGTATCCCTAATGATATTAAGGAAGATGCTATTAAGTCAGGTGTTGAAACTGACAAAAAAGGCTTTATTAAGGTGGATGAATTTCAAAGAACAAATATTTCAAACATTTATGCAATAGGAGACATTACTGGCCCTCCTTATTTAGCACATAGAGCTTCTAAGCAAGGAATTGTAGCCGCTGAGGTGATTTCTGGAATGAAAAGTGCTTATGATTACAGAGCTATTCCTTCAGCGTTTTTTACAGATCCTGAAGTAGTTTCAGTTGGATTAAGTTATGAAGAAGCATCGAAGAATAGAAATGTGATTACGGGTAAGTTCCCTTTCATTGCATTGGGAAGAGCATTATCGTATGGTTTCTCAGAAGGATTTGTGAAAGTTGTAGCTGATAAAGATACAAAAGTAATATTAGGTTTTCAGATGGTAGGTGAAGGCGTTTCTGATTTATCAGGTGAAGCAGCTTTAGCTATAGAAATGGCAGCTACCCTTGAAGATGTAGGTTTTGTAATGCATCCGCACCCAACATTAACCGAGGCTATCATGGAATCTGCAGAGAGCGCATTGAAAAAAGCTATACATATTGTAAATAAGTAAATATCTTAAGATGGAAAAAGCTTTCTTTTTGGATTTTGATATAATTGATTATTTACAAGCATTGGATATCCAGCATAAGCTGGTTGAGTTGAGAATTTCTGGTAATATTCCTGATACATTGATGCTCTTACAACATCCGCACGTTTTTACTATAGGAAGAAGGGGATCTTTGGATCATATTTACGATAAATCAATACCTTACTACTTTGTGGAGAGAGGAGGGGATGTAACATATCATGGTCCAGGTCAGTTAGTAGGATATTTAATCTTTGATTTGAATAGATTAAAGCTTGACGTAAAGGAGTTTGTTAAGAAGATTGAACTTTCAATTTGTCATGCTATAAGGAAATTTGGAATAGAATGTGATGCACAACATATTTTTCCTGGAGTTTGGACAAAAAAGAGAAAAATTGCTTCTATAGGTATAGCATTAAAAAATTTTATAACCTTCCATGGGTTTGCATTGAATGTTAATACAGATTTGAGTTACTTTGCTAAAATAATGCCCTGTGGTCTTGACGCAAGCGTTATGACTTCTATGGAAAGAGAGCTAAATAAAAAAGTAAATTTAGAAGAAGTCAAGAAGCATATCTTAGGCGGATTTTCAATAGAGTTTCAGAAAGATTTTAAGAAGATAAATTTAGAGGAAATTATTCCTAAGCTTTCTGAAACAGCGTAGCTATACCTTGACCTACGCCGATACACATAGTAGCTAATGCAAATTCTGTATTTCTTCTTTTGAATTCATGAAATAGCGTAGTCGTTATTCTTGCTCCATAGCATCCAAGTGGATGACATTTCCCAATGGGCGTTCTTATTGCATCTATAATAACTGGTTCTCTCTCTTCCACTTCCATATATTGATCTATAAAAATATTAAGTTCTACTTTCCTCTGAATACAGGTTTTCTTTTCATAATAAAAGCTTCTAAACCTTCTTTATGGTCTAAAGAATTTCCAGCTATTTCTTGTAAATAGCTCTCGAATTCCAGAACTCTTTCTAAATTTTCATTCAATGAGTAATATGCTAACCTTTTAGCTAATCCTATAGCTAAAGTAGGTAGCTCAGAGTATTGCTTTGCGATCTTTTTAAGCTCAGAATCAAATTCTTCTTTTTTCACAATTTTATTGACCAAATTAAATTTAAGAGCTTCTTCTGCACTTAAAGTTCCCCCCGTTGTAATAAATTCAAGAACCTTATTAAGAGGCATGTTTTTTATTAAAAAGAAACAAGAGGCTGTATCAGGAATTAAAGCCACATTTAAAAATGCTTCAACAAAACTTGCATTTTCCACTGCTAATTTGTAATCACAACATAAAGCTAATCCTATCCCAGCCCCGGCAACAACACCGTTTATTCCAGCCACCACAGGCTTATTACAACTTGTTATTTTTACTACAACTTTATTCAGATATTTTGTTAGAAATCCTCCATAAGGAAACTTTAAGCCTTTATCTGTGAAACTTCTTATATACTTCAGATCAGCTCCAACGCAAAAAGCTCTTCCTTTCCCTGTTATAACTACGCACCTTATTTCTTCATTGTTTATAGCTTCATCAAGATATTTATTAAGAAGATCTAATGTTTCTTCATCTAAAGCGTTTAATACTTCTTCTCTGTTAATGGTTATTGTTGCTATACTCTCTTCAACGTTATAAAGAACTTTTTCAGTCATCTTCCCTTATATTGTGGTGCTCTTTTTTCAATGAATGCTTTCATTCCCTCCTTTCCATCCTCCGATCCAAGAAGTAAATAAAATAGTTTCCTTTCGTATTTTAATCCTTCGTTTAGATTGCTTTCAAACGCATATAATATTGACTCCTTTGCATACTTTACTGCTAGGGGAGCTTTTGCTGAAATTTCCTTCGCAATATTCATCGCTTCTTCAATCAACTTTTCTTTTGGCACGACTTTGTTTATTATTCCAATTCTCTCTGCTTCTTTAGCGTCGATCATTTTCCCCGTTAAAATAAGTTCCATTGCTTTGTGTTTACCTATGAGCCTTGCTAATCTTTGAGTTCCACCGCCTCCTGGCATCAATCCAATGTTTATTTCAGGCTGACCTATTTTGGTTTCCTCACTTGCTATTATCAAATCACAGCTCAAGGCTAGCTCAAGCCCACCTCCTAAGGTATATCCCTTTATTGCAGCTATAACAGGCTTTTTTACCGATGATATTGCTATATCCCAATTAGCTAAAGGACTTCTTGTTTCAGCTTCTAAAGGTGAAAGCTGAATCATTTCTTTAATATCTGCTCCTGCAGAAAAATTATCTCCGTTGCCAGTAAGTATTATGGCTTTTATTTTATCATCCTCGTTCAATTTTTTCATAGCATCAATTATTTCATCAACAGTTTGCTTATTCAGAGCATTCAAAACTTTTGGCCTGTTTAAATAAATTATGCCTATGCTTTCTTTGATTTCCAAAATTATGTTTTGATACTGATAACTCATATAATTTAATAAATATTCATTCTTTAAATTGATTGGTTAATATTTTTTCATATAATTTTTTAAGCAAGATTTCTGCAGCATCGATTTCACTTATTTCCTTATTAATAACTTTGCTTGTTATATTGTCAATAGTATTAGCTTCTTCCGTTAAAAATTTATTCATAGCTGAATCCAATTGGAATGTCAAATAGTTTAAAAGTTTACTTCTTATTCTTTCTATTCTTCTTTTATCAATTTCTCCGTTCTTATTAAAATCATTCCATACATTAATAATCAGCTCAAACAGCTCTTTTATACCTCTATTGTAAAGAGCTGACGTATAAATTATTCTACTTCCTTTATCTTTTTCCAATATCATTCTTAAAACGAGCTCAGTAGATCTGGCTTTGTCCAAATCTTCTTTGTTTATAACAAATATATCGCCAATTTCCATTAAACCTGCTTTTAATGCTTGTATCTCATCTCCAGAATATGGCATCAATACGACAACTACAATATCTGCTTTCTTTGCTATGTCAGTTTCGATTTGTCCTGCACCAACTGTTTCAATGAATATTATATCTTTTCCACTCGCTTCCAAAATTGTTATAGAATCATCAACCGCCTTTGAAAGTCCTCCTTTCCATCCTCTTGTTGCAAGACTTCTTATATAAACATTTTCATTCGTAACTGTTTCCATCATTCTTAATCTATTTCCTAATAAAGCTCCACCCGAAATTGGACTTGAAGGGTCAACAAGCAGAACACCGACTTTCATTCCCTTTCCTAAAGCTTCTTTAATGAGCTTCGATATCAAACTACTTTTCCCTACACCAGGCGGACCAGTTATTCCTACCACTATAGCCCTACCTGAATATTCCTTTAAATCTTTGATTACTTCATAAATTTCCTTGTTACCCTCTTCTATCATGCTTATAGCCTTTGCAACAGCTCTCCTATTTCCTCTCAATATCCCTGCTTTAATTTCTTCCAAGTCCATTTAATTTATAGCAATATATCTTTAATTTATTATCAAATTATTATATATTGTATGCAAACAAAAGAAGAGAAAAAGTTAAGTTCAGAAGGTTACTGGAAACAAAAAATTAAAGAAAAGATAGAGAAGAGAAATATAATATCTAAATTATATAATAGGGAAGAAATTGAAAGGTTGCATAAACAAGAAACTGAATGGTATGAGAATGTATATTTACCTTGGATTAAAAGCTCTCCTGAAAGAAAAAATAAGTTTGAAACGGCTTCAGGTATAGAGATTAAGCCTATTTATACTCCTTGGGATGTTAAACACATAGACTACTTAGAAGATATTGGTTTCCCAGGCGTTTATCCTTTTACAAGAGGAATATATCCTTCAATGTATAGAGGAAAACTTTGGACAATAAGGGAGTTTAGCGGTTTTGGAACACCTGAAGATACTAACAAAAGGCTTAAATTTTTGCTTGAACATGGGGAAACAGGTCTTAGTATAGCCTTTGACATGCCTACTTTATACGGCTACGATGCAGATTCTCCAAGGGCATTAGGAGAAGTAGGTAAAATGGGGGTATCTGTTAGCTCATTGAAAGATATGGAAATCCTTTTCAAAGATATTCCAATGGATCAAATAACAACTTCCATGACGATCAACGCTCCAGCAGTTGTAATCTTTGCAATGTATATTGCAGCTGCTGAAAAACAAGGTGTACCGATGGAAAAACTAAGCGGAACAATACAAAACGATATTCTGAAGGAATATATAGCACAAAAAGAATGGGCATATCCGCCTGAAGTTCATCTGAGAATAATAAAAGACATAATGGAATTCTGTACCAAGCATATGCCAAAATGGAATTATATAAGTGTTAGTGGTTATCACATAAGGGAAGCAGGCTCAAACGCAATTCAAGAGTTAGCCTTTACTCTAATGGACGGATTTACTTATATGGATTTAGGGATATCCGCAGGGTTGGATCCAAACGTGTTTGCTACTAGAATATCTTTCTTCTTTAATTCGACAATGGACTTTTTTGAAGAAATTGCAAAATTTAGAGCTGCAAGGAGGATATGGAGTGAAGTGTTAAGGGATAAATATAAGGTAAAAAATCCAAGGGCTTTATGGCTTCGTTTCCATACTCAGACCTCAGGAGCTTCTTTGACCTGGCAACAACCACTAAACAATTTAATTAGAACTGCAATTGAAGCACTAGCTGCTGTTCTTGGAGGAACACAAAGCTTGCATACAAACGCTTATGATGAAGCTTTAAGTCTTCCTAAAGAAGACGCTGCTCTTCTAGCTGTAAGGACTCAGCAAATAATAGCCTATGAAACAAACGTTGCTTCAACAATAGATCCTCTTGCAGGTTCATATTATATTGAATGGTTAACTGATAAACTTGAAGAAGAAGCATATAAATATTTTGATAAAATTGAAGAACTGGGAGGAATGGTTGAAGCAATAAAGAAAGGATTTCCTCAAAAGGAGATAATTGAAAATGCTTATAAACAAGCTCTTAAAGTTGAGAATAAAGAGAATATAATAGTGGGGGTAAATGAATTCATTGATAAGAGCGAAAGAATTCATGATATTTTTAAAACCTATCCTGAAGTAGAAAAGATACAAAGAGAAAGATTAGCTCAACTTAAAAGAGAAAGGAATAATGAAAAAGTAAAGCAAGCATTGGAAGAGGTTAGAAAGGCATTTGAAGATCCTTCAATAAACATTGTTTATCCAATTTTAAAAGCTGTAAAAGCTTATGCTACTCTTCAAGAGATAATGGATATTGGAAGAGAAATCTATGGAGGTTGGAAGGAACCTGAATTATTATAGAGAAATAATAAGCAAGCTGCCAAGGAAAATAAAGATACTTGTTGCAAAACCAGGATTGGACGCACATGATAGAGGGGTTCATGTTCTAATTAGAACTTTTAGAGATGTGGGAATGGAAGTTGTTTATTCAGGAATTTTAGCAACAGTCGATGAAATAGTTCAAACAGCTATAGACGAAGATGTTGATGTCATAGCTTTAAGTTCAATGAACGGTGCACATATGGTTCATTTTCCAGCTATTGTTAATAAATTGAAAGAAAAGGGGGCAGGAGATATAATAGTAGTTGGAGGAGGAATAATCCCTGAAGAAGACAAACATAAATTAGAAGCAATAGGTGTAACAGGAAACTTTGGGCCTGGTACATCTTTAGCCGTAATAATTGAGCATATAATTAACAGGGTAGTAAAAGAAAGGTTAAAAATTTAGAGTTTATTTATAAAATCCCTTTTATAGGGGAATTTAAGTTCTAAAGGACCCACATACTCAGCCTTCGGTCTTATTAATTTATTATTTGTGATTTGTTCAATGTAGTGTGCCGACCATCCAACAACTCTCGATAAGGCAAAAATTGGGGTGTAAAGTGGGATATCAATACCCATAGCGTAGTATAAAGGTCCTATCCAGAAATCAACATTTGAAGGAATATCTTTTTCCCTTTTCATGACTTCTTCAATTTTTTCCATAACGCTAAGCATATCGCTAAATTTCGAATATCTTTCTACGAATTTTTTGAAAAGCTTTTTTGCGATTTCTGATCGAGGATCAAATTTCTTATACACCCTATGTCCAAATCCCATAATCTTTTCTTTTTTAGCTAAAGATTCAAGAATATATTTTTCAGCTTCTTCAGGATTCTTAAATTTAATTACCATTTCAGCAGCCTTTTCATTAGCTCCACCATGCAATGGACCTTTTAGAGCGGATAAGCCCCCTAAGATAGCTGAGTAAATATCAGATAAAGTAGACGCTATAGCACGTGTTGTAAATGTAGACGCATTGAAATCATGGTCCATATAAAGTATCATTGTAATGTCGAGAATCTTGGAAAAGAAAGGATTTGGCTTGGTTCCAGTTAGCATGTAAAGGAAATTCTCAGCATGCATGAACTCATTTGAAGGTTCTACAGGTTTTAGATCTTTGAAAATTATTCTATACCCGTTTGCAGTGACTGTAGCTAATTTAGATATTATTTTAATAGCTTTAAGAAACAGACCATCAGTATCTTGCACGTACCAACTTTCATCGTACGCTGCAATAAGAGCTACACCTATTTTTTGCATATCAATTGGTGTAAGGTATTTTCCTTTCAATTTTTCAAATAGATCGTAAATCTCTTGAGGAACATTTCTCTCAGCTTTAAGCAACGATATAAAATCAATGAGTTCCTCATGTGTAGGAATATGTCCCTTAAGAATTAGATATGCTACTTCTTCAAAGAAAGAATTGTTAGCTAAATCATCTATACTGTAGCCTCTATAGATTAATTTTCCTTCAGGGTCGCTTACAGAAATTGAACTTTTATCAACTATTACGTTCTCAAGGCCTTTTGGAGCCTTTATATAATTAACGTTCTCCATATTTATGCTTACGTACACGTAAATAAAAACTTTCAATTAATCCTACGACATACGCAACAATTTTTTACATAAATGAAAGCCTCGCCCTTTAGGGCGGGGATGAAAAGGCTTAAATAATTAAAATTTAAATTTTAGA
>RepKanNP_Acetate_BrdU_F21BDRAFT_1000183_pt1 | contig 32063 bp, 24 predicted proteins | sample RepKananBrdUF21B_FD_10624 | JGI IMG/M metagenome (IMG submission 10624)
GACAGCGGCAATGATGATTCTGGCGGCTTGCGGCGGCGGCGGAGACGACACGCTCAGCCCTGCAGGCGGCAAGCTCGGCGCCAACGGCTCAGAGCAGCAGGGCAATGCCAATACCGGCAACATCAATGCACCGGCACCGGCGGTGGATGCATCCGTACCGCCCGTGGAATTGCCGGACTACATCAAGCCGGTCAACTACAAGCTGTGGTTCCGCCCCAGCGCAGACCTCAACAGCTTCTCAGGCCGTGCCGATGTGGAGATCAAGGTCACCAAGCAGACCGGCGCAGTTACGCTGGCCGTGCGTGACCTGAAGCTCGACGCCTCGCGCCTGACGCTCACGCCTACCTCGGGCAACGGCCCGTCGCGCGTGCTGGTGCCGATTCCGCAATCACAAGGTGCCTTCTATGACCTGCGCGACCCGACCGCCGACATCAAGCCCGGCAACTACGTGCTGCACATGGAGTGGACGGGCACGATCAACTTCACCAAGGCTGAGGGCATCTTCAAGCTGGGCCTGCAGGCCGCTACGGGGGAAAGCTCGGATGCCATCGTCACGCAGGGCGAATCCAACTTTGCGCGCGAATGGTTCCCGAGCTGGGACGAGCCCGCCTTCCGCAACACATTTGAGGTGACGGCAGAAATCCCGGGCGACTGGAAGGCCGTGGCCAACGGCAAGCAGACCGGCGCGACCAAGCTGCCGGATGGCTATCAGCAAGTCTCGTTTGCCAAGACGCCTTCGATGCCGGCCTATCTGCTGTTCTTCGGCGGCGGCAAGTTCGACATTCTGGAAGACAAGTTCACCAACCCGCTGGATGGCAGCAGCATGCGCCTGCGCTGGTGGGTACCACCTGGCGAGGCGCACTCCGCAGTGGCCGGCATGCAGTTCACGAAGGAAGCGCTGAACCACTACTACAACTACTTCCAGATCCCGCTGCCGTTCGACAAGATGGACACCATCGTCGCCAACGACAGCTACAACAACAAGAACGCCGGCTTTGGCGGCATGGAGAACTGGGGCGCCATCTTCGAGTTTGCCGATCAGGTGCTGGTGCCGCCCGAGGGTGCGCCCACGACCGTCCACTCGATGGGCAAGGGGCGCTCGTTCGTGGTGGTATCGCATGAATTGGCGCACCAATGGTTTGGTGACCTGGTCACGCTGGACTGGTGGGATGACATCTGGCTGAACGAATCCTTCGCCAACTGGTTCGAGAACGTCACGAAGATCACCATCCACCCCGAGTTTCCGGGCAACACGTGGGCCAACTATGCGGCGGTCAAGCAGCGCGTGATCACGCTGGATCTACAGCCGACGGCCGTGCCGGTGCAGCACAACCTGAGCGATGCTGGCTCGATGGATTTCCTCGACAGCTTTGCCTACAACAAGGGCGGCCACGTTCTGCAGATGTTGGAGAACTACATCGGCAAGGACGCGATGCGCAAGGGCCTGCAGAGCTACCTGAACAAGTACAAGTTCGGTAACGGCACGCCGCCGCGCCTGTGGGCAGAACTGGAAGCCGCCAGCGGCAAGCCCGCGGGTATGGTCAGTAAGGTGGGCGACAGCTTCGTGCGCCAGACGGGCCTGCCGCTCGTCACCATTGATGCGCAGTGCAACCCGGCCACCAACCAGAACGTGCTGACCATCACGCAGCGCGCGTTCCCGAACAAGAACGTGTACTCCGGCTACCAGTGGAACGTGCCGCTCACGCTGGCGTATGGCGACAACTTCAGCAAGACGCAGACCATCGTGCTGGACCAGCAGACCGCGCAGGTCACGCTGCCGACGTGCTCGGCCGTGCTGGCCAACCCGTCGGGCCTGGACTACTACGTGACCAACTACAGCCCGACGCTGTGGAGCAACCTGCTGGCGCAGGCCGGTGCCATCACCACCGACGCCACGAAGACCAACATCGCAGGCGATGCCACGCAGTTGTACAACGCGCAGCTGATCACCAAAGCGCAGTACGACCAGATCGTCGGTATCAAGAACTTCCAGCCTGCCGTGGCCACGCTGGCTGCGCAGGCGGTGAAGCCGACCGGCTCGCTGCGTCCGCAAGCGGTGCAGCTGCAGGAAATGCAGTCGATGGATCGCCCGATCCACAAGTTCCGCTACGAAGGCGTCATGAAGCACCTGACCGACATCAAGCGGTAAGCACCAAAGCAAACGGGCCACTTCTTACGAGGTGGCCCGCTGCAACGTTGGCTCCCGATTTTCGGCGGACACAGTCCGCCGTTTTTCATGGGCGCATCAAACCCGCATCAACCCGTGCGATGCAGAAAGGTGGCCTGTACCACATCGGTCATCCAGATGGCGCTGTCGCCGGTCTGGCCGTGTTCAAGCACCTTGACGGAGGCATCGAACAGCATGCTTGCCAGCGCATCCGACACCACCAGCTCGATGCGCACACGCGGCACGAACTCGGTCAGATCCTCCTTGATGGAATGTGCACCGGCCTGCGAAGCCACCGGCGGGTAACCATTCACCTCGCCCACCGTCATGCCCGGAAACCCCGGACAACCACGCAGGGCCTCATGCAAGCGCTCCAGCAATTGCGGGCGCACTACGATGCGGATTTCCTTCATGCCTTCGACTCCTCATCAAACCATTTGTACAGCGTGGGCAGCATCACCAGCGTGAGCAGCGTGCAGGTCAGCAGACCGCCAATCACCACGATGGCCAGTGGCCGTTGCACTTCCGAACCCGGGCCCGTGGCAAACAGGAATGGGATCAAACCCAGCATGGCCACGGTGGCGGTCATCATCACGGGGCGGAAGCGCATGCGCGAACCCAGCCGCACGGATTCCTCCACCGACATCCCCTGCTCCCGCAAACTGCGGATCGTACTGACCAGCACCACGCCGTTAAGCACCGCGATACCCCATAGCGCGACGAAGCCCACGGATGCCGGCACGGAGAGGTATTCCCCGGTGACGAACAATCCGATGATCCCGCCCACGGAGGCGAACGGCAGCACCAGGATGATCAGCGTGGCGTAGCGCACGGAGTTGAACAGCAGGAACAGCAGGAAGAAGATGGCCGCCACCGTAATCGGCACGATCACCTTCAGGTGGCCCATGGCGCGTTCCATGTTCTGGAACTGGCCGCCCCACTCCAGGTAGTAGCCCTCGGGCAACTTGACCTTCTGCGCCACGGCACCCTGCAGCTCGGCCACGAAGCCGCCCAGGTCGCGGTCACGCACGTTCACGCCCACCACCACGCGGCGCTTACCGAGTTCACGGCTGATCTGCGCGGGGCCATCAGTCACCTCGATGCGGGCGATGCTCTCCATCGGCACCTGTGCGCCGTTGGGTGCTGCCACGATCAGGTTGCGAATGGCCTCTACGCTGCCGCGATACGTCTCCGGCAGGCGCACCACGGCGCTGAAGCGGCGCTCGCCTTCGAAGATTTCCGTGGCTTCCTTGCCGCCGATGGCGGTTTCGATCACGTTTTGCACGTCGGCCGCGTTCAGGCCGTGACGCGCAATGGCCTGCCGGTCAATGGCGATCTGCAGGTACTGCTGGCCTGTGATGCGCTCCACACGCATGTCCTGCGCACCCTGGATGCCCTGCGCCACCTTGGCAATCGCCTCGGCCTTCTCGCGCAGCGTGTTGAGGTCATCGCCGAACACCTTGATGGCGACGTCCGAACGCACGCCCGTCACCATCTCATCCACGCGGTCGGAAATCGGCTGGGCCATGACGATCTGCACGCCAGGCAGCACTTGCAACGCCTTGCGCATCGCCTCGGCAATGTCGTCCTGGTTCCAGCCCTTCGGCCATTCGTCACGCGGCTTGAGCGAGACGATCGGCGTCGATTCGTTCTGGCCTTGCGGGTCGGCCGGCGATTCGCCACGGCCCACACCCGACACAGCGGACTTCACACCCGGCACCTGCATCACCAGGCGCATGGCTTCCATCTCCATGCGGATCGACTCTTCCAGCGAGATATTCGGTGCGCGGTTGATACCGGGCACCACCGAGCCCTCCTTCATCTCGGGGATAAACGCCGTGCCCAGGAACGGCATCAACGCGCCGGTAGCGAAGAACACTGCCACGGCCACGACAACCGTCTTGCGGCCGTTGTTCAGGCTCCATTCCAGCATGCGCAGATACGGCTTCTTCATCTTGCGAATCAGCCACGTGTCGTGTGCATCGTGCTCGGCATGCGGGTCATCGCTGTGTTCGCCTTTCACGTGCTTGTGCACCTTCGGCTTCAACAGATACGACGACAACACCGGCGTGAGCGTGAGCGACAGCACCAGCGAGAAAAACAGCGCAATTGCAATCGTGAAGGCCAGCGGCGCGAACATCTTGCCCTCCATGCCTTCCAGCGTCATCAGCGGCAGGAACACCAGGATGATGATGCCCACGCCAAAGATCACGGGCGTTGCCACCTCTGTTACCGCATGCAGGATGATGCGTGCGCGGCTTTCGTTCGGGTCTCGTGGTTTGGCCAGGTGCGCGAAGGCGTTTTCCACCACCACCACCGAGCCGTCCACCATCAAGCCAATGGCAATCGCCAGCCCACCCAACGACATCAGGTTGGCCGAGATACCGAGCTTGTTCATCGCGATGAACGTCAGCAGCGGTGTCAAGATCAACGTGCCGACCACGATGAGCGACGAGCGTATGTCGCCCAGGAACAGCAGCAGCACGATCACCACCAGCACCACGCCTTCGGCCAGCACTTTGATGACGGTCTTCAGCGCAGAATCCACAAGGTCCGAACGCTCGTAGTACGGCACGATCTTCAGGCCGCCGGGCAGCATGCCGTCGCTGTTGATGACCTTGACGCGATCCTGGATGCGGGCGACGACTTCCTTCGCATTACCGCCGCGCATCATCATGACCACGCCACCGACCGATTCAGTCACGCCGTTCTTGACCACCGCGCCCGCCCGCACCGCCGTGCCAATCTTCACTTCTGCCACATCGCGGATATTCAGCGGCGTACCGTTGACCTCCTTGAGCACGATGGCGCCAATGTCATTCGTGTCACGCACCAGGCCCACACCGCGGATCAGGTACTGCTCCGCAAAGTGCGGCAGCACACCGCCACCGGAGTTGGCGTTATTGGCAGCCAGCGCCTCGAACACCTGCTTGACCGTCACGTTGTGATGGCGCAAACGCTCCGGGTTGACCAGCACCTGGTACTGCTTCTCGTAGCCGCCCTGCGAGTTGATTTCCGCCACGCCCGGAATGGAGCGCAGCAGCGGACGCACCACCCAGTCCTGCGCGATGCGGCGCTGGGTAAGTTCTTCGACGGAGAGTTCCTTGTCGCCATCATCCGGCTTGTCGAGCGTGTACTGGTACACCTCGCCCAAGCCTGTGGAGACAGGCCCCAGCACCGGCGTCACGCCCGCGGGCATGCGCGACTGCACCTCGATCAACCGCTCCATCACGAGTTGGCGCGCGAAGTACACATCCGTCTCATCGGTAAAGACGAGCGTGATGAGCGACAGCCCCGGCTTGTTGAGCGAGCGCATTTCAACGAGTGCCGGCAGGCCGGTCATGGCCATTTCCACCGGCACGGTCACAAAGCGTTCGACCTCTTCCGGCGAGCGCCCGGGTGCCTCCGTGGCGATCTGCACCTGCACGTTGGTCACGTCAGGAAACGCATCCAGCGACAGCTTGCGTGCGGCATCCAGCCCGAAGAACAGCAGCACGGCAGCCAGCACGGCCACCACAAGCCGCTGCTTGAGCGCACCGCGAATCAATGCGTCGATCATGCGCCCTCCATCTCGGCGCGCTTGCGCTCATTGTTCAGGTGGAAGCCGCCTTCAACGACGATGGGTTGGCCAACCTGCACACCCGAAACCACCGGGCGCACACCATTGGATTCATCGCCCAGCTTGACAGGCGTGAGGCGGTAGTCGCTGTCCTTGTCGCCCGCGCGCACGAACACGTAGTCGCGGTTGTCTTCGCGCACCACGGCGGAGGTCGGCACGACCACGCGCTCTTCGGGGCGCGACTGGATCAGCAGCGTGGCCAGCATCGATGGCTTGAGCGTGCGCTCAGCGTTATCGACCTCCGTGCGCACCGTCACCGTGCGCGATTGCGGATCAACGATGTCGGACACCCAGATCAGCTTGCCGACAATGCGCTCACCCGCGCCGGTGTCGACCTCCACCGATTGGCCGGCACGCACACCGGCAGCAGCGTTCTCGGGCACTTCGCCCACCACCCACACGCGTGACAGGTCCGCCACGGTGAACAGCTCGTCGGCCGGCTGCACCACCTGGCCGCGCGTCACCTTGCGCTCGACCACCGTGCCGCTGATGCTCGCCACCACCGGCGAGATCGACGACATGCCGCCCGTGCGCATCTTAGAAAGCGTGCCGGGCGACACGCCCATCACACGCAGTTGGTCAACAGCCGCGCGCACTTCGGCATCGGCCATCGCCAGTTCGCTCTGGCGCTTCTGCAGCTCGGCCGAGCCGATCACATCAGCAGCCAGCAGCAGCTTGGCGCGTTCCAGCGCGCGCGCCTGTAAGTCGCGTTGCGCAGCGGCCTTCTGATAGGCGAGCTGCGCTGCACCCAGCTCGGTGCTGTGCAGTTGCGCGAGGATGTCGCCCGCCTTGACGCTCTGGCCCAGCGTGGCGACCAGCTCCGTCACGCGGCCCGTGACGGTGGCACCGATGCGCGCGACACGTTGTTCATCAAACGCAATCTGCCCCGGCACGCGCAGGCGTTCGGCAATTGGTTGCTTGCCTACCGGCGCCAACTTCAGGCGCTGCACCAGCGTGGGCTGTGCGACAACGAGGTTCGGATCGGCGGCTTGCTGTGCGGCCTTGGCGCTATCAGCAGCGTCTTTGCCGCAGGCACCCAGCAACAGCATCGCCGCCAGGGCAACCCCGGCCAGCCGGATCGAAGAAGAGAAGGAAGACGGTGTGTGCATGGTCGGGCTGGATTCGTGAGTTCGGGAGGCAATGCAGCGGCTCGGGCGTGTCATTGGGCCTCCGGGCGCAGGCGGTCGAGTTCTACGGCGGCTGTGCGCAAGTCCGCGCGTGCGGCAATCAGGTCGTTGCGTGCCTGGCGGAAGACGCGCTGGGCGTCGAGGTAATCGAGAATCCCGCGCTCGCCGTGGCGGTACGCGGCCTCGGCCACACGCAGGGCCGATTCGGCCTGCTTGATCACGCCGGATTCGAGCGCGCTGACTTGCGATTCGGCGATCTCGTATTGGCGGTAGGCGGATTCCACTGCCTGGCGCGTGCGCAACTCGCGGTCGCGCAACAGGGCGCGTGCGCGTTCACGTGCGGCCACCGCTTCGCCCACAGGGCCTTCGCGACGGTCGAAGAGCGGGATCGACATCACCAGGCCCACACGGCTGTCCTGCAGATCGGGTTGGCGGTCGACCGTGCCGCGCAGCGCGAGCGACGGCCAGCGCTGGCTGCGTTCGTGTGCCAAGCGCGCATCGGCCTCACGCAAGGCGGCGCGGTCGGCCTCCAGCTCCGGATGTGTCGCGACAACGGTGCTGACCAGATCGGCCAGCGGTGGCAGGTGCGCCACGGAAGGCGTTTCGGTACCGGCATCCACGTCGAACGTTTGCGGCAGATCAGCACCTACGGCGCGGCGCAGTTCAGCCAATGCCTGTTGCACGCGCAGCGCGGCAGCCTGCGCGTTGCGCTGCGCGTTGAGCAGCTCGGCATCGCCACGGATGAGTTCGTAGCGTGGGGCTTCGCCGGTCTCCACACGCACGGCCACGCCGCGGCGGATCTGCTCGACGAGCATCACATCTTCGCGCGCGTTACGTTGCTCGGCCTCGCGGCGTACGACGTCGTAGAAGCGCAGTTTGAGATCGGCCTCCACGGCACGGGCTAGCGATCGGGCAGCCGCCTGTGAGCCTTCGTAGGCGGCATCGGCGGCTTGCGTGCGGGCAGCGCGCTGCCACGGCAAGTCGAGCTTCTGCGTGATCGACACGCTATTGGTGCGGCCTTCCGCCGCACCCGGCATGCGAGCGCGCTGGCGGCCGGCCATGGCCTCCACCTCGGGATTGGGCCAGGCACGTGCAGTGGCAATGCCCGCCTGCGCGGCCTGCACCTGGGCTTGCGAAGCGGCCAGTGCCGGGTGGTTGGCGCGGGCCAGTTCCAGCAACTGCGGCAAGGTATAGCGCGGCTGCGGAAGCACCTCGTCACGCTGCGGTTGAACGGCCGGCGCAGAGGCACGCGGCAACGATGCCGGCGGCGCGGCATTGGCACTGACGGCCATTGCCGCGAGCACAGCGGAAAGAACAAAGCGTCGCGACGCGCGCGCACCCGCTGCGGGGCACGGGACGGCCGCATCCTGATTGGACAACATCCGAAATCATCCTGAAAAAGAAGAACAGGCAAGCGCGAACGCCCAGCCGGTCGAATCAAACGGCCGGTTGGCGTTGCACTACGAACTCAAGGGGATGGTTTCCGGCGAATGCCGGAATCAGGCGCGGGCAGGCGGACGCAGCATGGGGGCCGGCGTGGGGCCGGCCTGGAACGGCGGAAGTGCAACGCGGACACGCGCGACACGCAGGCCGGGTGCAAGCGTCATGGGAGGCGGCGGCAGCCAGAGTTCTGGCGCGTCGCTGGGGTGATCGGGGGCGGCAGCGTTGCTGGAGGGTGCATCGGGCGCGGTGTGCGCCTGTGCCACCCAGTGCTCCACGCTAAAGCACTGGCCGGGCTGCTTGACCAGCTTGCCGAGCGCCACCTTGATGGCACGCTCGAAGCCCTTGCTGGGCTGGGCAACCGGTTGCACGTCGTCCAGCGCATCGTCGACGACGGCCTCGATGGCTTCCAGCGCATCGTCAGCGGCTTGCCCATCGGGGAAATGCGTGGCCGAGAACACCGTGACGGTAAACAGCAGGCACCAGATCGTGACGATCCACCGTACGCCGCGCGCGCGTGACAGCACGCCACGCGCGTGGGCGCGAGACTGCGTCGGCAAGGCGAAGCGAAGATTTGTCACAAACATGGGCCCCGAATACTAGCAGGAGAATGACTGCATCTGCACATAACTTCCGGCAGAACGCACGGATGTCACTCGGAATCGACCTGCGCGGCGCGAATCCGTTCCATTTCCTGCCAATGTGTCTTCACCCAATCGTCCAAGCCCATGAGCGTGCGGTTGAGCGATTCGCCCAGGGGGCTCAGGCGGTATTCCACGTGCGGGGGCACGCTGTCGTAGATGGTGCGCAGGATGAGGCCGTTGGCTTCCAGCTCGCGCAAGGTCTGCGTGAGCATCTTCTGTGAGATGCCGTCGCCCACGCGGCGCAGGAGTTCGTTGTTGCGCACCGGGCCGTTTTCCAATGCGGGGAAGATACGCAGCGCCCATTTGCTCGCCACCAGTTCCAGGGCGCGCGTCGATGGGCAAGCCTCCACTTCGATGGCGTGTTCCGCGCCCTTCTCATGCGCTTGCTGAGTGTCGGCAATAGCCTTGTTGGCCGTCACGGTTACCTCCGGGTGCGTACTTGTTGGCGTGTGACCGTACCCCTAATCTGGCTCCACTGCAACGCGCCGCTCGCCACCCGAGCAAGCGGCCCGCACGAACCGGAGGTGATATGCAGCAAACCGCTTGGCTCTGGCTATTGGCCGCGGGCGCTGTGGAAATTGCCATGGCGATCTCGCTCAAGTTTGCGCAAGGGTGGACACGCCCCATCCCCAGCGTGCTCGGCATCGTGACGGCGCTGGCCAGCGTGTTCCTGCTCACGCATGCCATGCACGGCCTCCCCGCCGGCACGGCCTATGCCATCTGGACGGGCATCGGCTCGGTGGGCGTCACGCTGCTGGGCATCCTTGTCTTTGGCGAGAGCATGCAGCCTGCACGCCTGGCCTGTATCGGGCTGGTGATTGCCGGCACCGTTGGCCTCAACTTCTTCAACGCTGCATAAGGAGCCCTCACATGACCCGCCTGCTCTATATCGAAGCCTCGCCCATGAAAGCGCTGTCGCACTCCATCGACGTGGCCCGGCAGTTTCTCGATAGCTATCGCGCTGCCCACCCTGACCACGAGATCGACACGATCGACCTGTGGAGCCCAGACCTGGACCTGCCCGAGTTCGATGCCGACATGATCAGCGCCAAGTTTGCGGTGCTGCGCACGCAAGACGCCACGCCAGCGCAACGCGCGCAATGGCAGCGCGCCGTGGCGCTGTCACAGCGCTTCAATGCGGCAGACCACTATCTCTTCTCAGTGCCGATGTGGAATTTTGGTGTGCCCTACCAGCTCAAGCATTTCATTGACGTGGTGACGCTACCCGGCCAGAACTGGAACTGGTCGCCCGGCACAGGCTATCAAGCGCTGCTCTCCGGCAAGAGGGCGGCACTCATCTATGCCAGTGCCGGTGCCTATGCCGCGCGCACCGAAGGTGCGACCGAATCGCCCGACGATTTTCAGAAGCCGTATCTGCGCCGTTGGCTGCGCTTCATTGGCATTGACGACGTGACGGAGATCAGCGCCGCACCAACACTGACCACGCCCAATGCGCTGGCAGCAGCCAAGGCGAATGCCAAGGTGCGAGCCTCGGCACTGGCGACCGCCTTCTGAGTCGCACGCGGCGGACGGGGTTGACTGCACGCATAAGTGTATCTACACTGGTTACACTTTATCTGACCACCATGTCTACCAGCAGCCGCTTCGCCGTCGCCGTGCATATCCTGACCCTGCTTGCCAGCGCAGAAGGCCCGGTGCCGTCGTCGCTCATTGCGGGTAGCGTGGGCACCAACCCGGCGTTGATCCGTCGCCTGGTTGCGCAATTGGCCGAAGCCGGTTTCGTCAGCTCGCAGATGGGTGCTACGGGTGGTGCAACGCTGGCACAGCCGGCAGACCGCATCACGCTGCTCGACGTGTTTCGTGCGGTGGAATCCTCCGTGTTGATCGCGCTGCCGCCCAATGCACCCAACCCGGCGTGTGATGTGGGCCGCGAGATCACCGGCGTGCTGGAGCGCGTGACCGAACGCGCGCAAGCCGCCATGGAAGCAGAACTGGCCGCGCAGACCATCGCGGGCATGCTGGAACAAGTCGGACACGCACAAAAGCGTCGTCGCCGGGCCTAGCGGCTTGGCGTTTTTTTTATCGATATATGTAACCGCATTAATTACATATCGCATCACAGCCACTCAACAAGGAGTTGAACCATGAAGATTGCAATCATTGGCGCCACAGGGCGCGTAGGCACCCGCCTGATCGACGAGGCACTGCGCCGTGGCCACCAGGTGACGGCCATTGCGCGCACCGCCTCCAAGCTGCCGGCACGTGCAGGCTTGACCGCCAAGGACGTGGATGTGGCGGACCAGGCTGCGCTGGTTGCTGCGCTGGCGGGCAACGATGTGGCCTTCAGCACGGTGCGCTTCCTGCAGGCCAATGCGGAGCAGATCGTTGGCGCGGTGAAGAAGGCGGGCGTGCCACGCCTGTTGGTGGTGGGTGGTGCTGGCAGCCTGGAAGTGGCGCCGGGCGTGGCACTGATCGACACGCCGCAGTTCCCCAAGGAGTACTTTGCCGAAGCCTCGGCAGGCCGCGACTTCCTCAACGCACTGCGCTCGGAGACCGAGCTGAACTGGACATTCGTGTCGCCGTCGGCCATCTTCGAGCCGGGCGAGCGTACGGGCCACTTCCGCATCGGCAAGGACACGCTGCTGGTGGATGCCAACGGCAAGCCCTGGATCTCGATGGAGGACTACGCCATCGGCTTCCTCGACGAGACGGAAAAGCCGGCGCACCCGCGCCAGCGCTTCACGATCGGCTACTGATCAGCGGCAGGTGGACGGCAGCGCCAGCGCCTTCTCGAAGGGGGCGCGGCGCAGGCGTGGGTCTTGCGCGGTCAGGCTGTCAGCGCTGCCGCCCACCTCAACACGTGCCTGCCAGCGGCCAGCGGTGCCGCGCGATTCCTGAATCGCGCCCGCCACCACGCCAGCAATGCCAGATACCCCAGCACCACGAGTGCCAGGGCGCTCCGCCTCGCGCCGTGCCGGTCAGTGGCTGTGCGTGTCGGCCATGCCCGGTGGCGCGCCATCCGGTTCGATCGGTTCAGGGGCGCTGTCCAGCGCCGGCAGACGGATCACCACGGCACAGCCCTTTCCACCCAGGCCATCCTCGATGGCCACCGAGCCATTGCCGAGTTCGACAATGCGCCGCACGATCGCCAAACCCAGGCCGCTACCTTGCGACTGGCTGCCGCGCGGGCGGTAGAAGCGCTCGAACACACGCTCGCGCTCGTCGGGCGGAATGCCGGGGCCGGTGTCTTCAATGCGCAGTTCAACCATCGGCACCGTTGCACCCTGGGTTCCTTGCTCGACACGCTTGACCACCACGCGCACCTCGCCATCCTTGGGCGTTTCGCGCACGGCGTTGTCGAGCACGTTTTCGACCAGCGTGGCGGCATCTTCGTGCGACACCGACACCCACGCCTGATTGGCGCCTTCGTATGACAGCGTGACGTTGCGACGCTCGGCGCGAGAGGCTTGCTGAATCACGCCACCGCGCGCACAACCGGCCAGATCGGACAACGCGCCTTGCGCCAATTGGGCTTCCACGCGGCGTGCATCGAGTCGCGCGATGGCCAGCAATTTGGCCAGCGATTGCGTTGCCCGCGAAATGCCGCGATCAAACTCACGCAGTGCGGTGGAGCGATCGTCTTCACTGTCAGAGTGAGAAACCACATACGCCTGCGCCTGGATGGCCGCCAGCGGCGTACGCAGTTCGTGCGCGGCATCGGCAAAGAAACGGCGGTCTGCCTCGATGCCGCGCCGTACACGCGCGAACAGATCGTTCAGCGCTTCCACCAGCGGTTTCAGCTCGGCGTGCTCGACGCTCTGCACCGGGTCCAGATCCGCCGAGTCGCGCGACTCCACCTGGCGTGTCAGCGTGCGCAGCGGCTTGAGACCGACGTGTGCCGCCCAGCCCACCATCACCATCAGCGCGATGGCGAGAATGGCCAGTGCAATCGCCACTTCCTCGAAGAGATCGCGAATGGCGCGTTCATACGCGGAGAGCGGCTGTGCCACGGTGGCCGTGAGCTTGCCATCGACGCTGTCCACCGTATAGCTGCGCCACGGCTTGCCCTCGAGCATGATCTCGACCACGGTGTCGTGCGCCTTGCCACAGGGCATGGTGGGCGCACCAGGGAAGGCGGTGATGACGTGGCCGGCGCGATCGCACAGCACGTAGCGGAATTCACCCGGGAGGATGTTGGGCAGCGAGAGGCCCAGTTTGATGTCGGTGAGGCGGCGCAGGAATTCCTCCCGGCGCGGCACGTCATCCATGTTGAGCGTGGTGAGATCAGCGTAGGCCTGCGCCGACATGCGCAGATCGCTCACCACTTGGCGGCTGTTGGTGCGGGAGATTTCCAGATGCGCGATCACCAGTTGCACCAGCAGCATCAGCACCAGTGCCAGCAGGATCAGTACATACAGGCGAAACGACAGCGACCGGACCCGCAGGATCGCTGGAACCGCCAGCTTCACCGGTTGCCCCCGATCATGTAGCCCACGCCGCGGATGGTCTGGATGGTTTCATTGCCGAGCTTGCGGCGCAGGTGGTGGATGACGACTTCAAGCGCGTTGGCGCTGACGCTGTCGCCTTCACGGTAGAGGGCGTCCATGAGCGTCTCTCGCGGGACCCAGCGATGGGCACGGCGCACGAGTTCAAGCAGCAACTGGTATTCGCGCGGGGTGAGCTCGATGATCTGCCCATCCTGCGTCACGCGCTTTTGCGAGGGCTCGACCACCAGGGCGCCAACGCTCCACTGGTTGGTGCTCTGCCCGGCATGGCGGCGCAGCACGGCACGCAAGCGGGCGACCAGTTCATCCACGGGGAACGGCTTGACGAGGAAGTCGTCGGCACCCGAGTCCAGGCCCTTGAGGCGTTCGGACAGCGCATCACGCGCGCTGGCAATGATGACCGGCACATCGCTGTGCGCGGCACGCAGTTCTTCGAGGAAGGTATGGCCCTCACCGTCAGGCAAGCCGAGGTCGAGCACGATGGCCTCGAACGTGTTGGTGGTGATCCATTTCTGCGCGTCAACCAGGCGGCGTACCCAGGTCGCGTTATAGCCGGCCTGACGCAGCGCGCGGGCCAGTGCGGTGCCCAACGGCAGGTCGTCTTCAATGAGGAGGATGGCGTTCATGCGAGTGAGTCTTGGCGGATCGACGGTAAACGGACAGCCGGCACCTGGGAACAGGCGCCGGCAAAGCTGGAAATCTACCCCAACGGACTGAGATTTGCCTTAAATCTGCCGCGGCAATATGACCCACCCATCACCTCAAAGCGGCGCCAGCAGCCAATATCCGCACGCGCCGCAGCACTTGGCTATCATAAGGCCGCATCGATTGATTTCCTCTTCGTCTTCCGCTCCCGGCCGCGCCATGTTCCGCTTGCCCGCCCTGCCCACCACCGCCACCGCGCCATTCTGCCCGTCCGAGGTGCGCGGCACCGTTGCTGTCCCGCCGGGCATGCCGTTGTGGAAGAAGCTGCTGCGCTTTGCCGGGCCAGGGCTGCTCGTCTCGGTCGGCTACATGGACCCCGGCAACTGGGCAACTGACATCGAGGCAGGTTCGCGCTACGGTTATTCGCTGCTGTTTGTGGTGGTGCTCTCCAGCCTGGCGGCGATGGTGCTGCAGTGTCTGTCGGCGCGGCTAGGCATCGTCACGGGCAAGGATCTGGCGCGCGCCTCGCGCGACCGCTACCAGCCCGGGGCCGTACGCGTGCAATGGCTGTTGGCCGAGCTGTCGATCATCGCGTGCGATCTGGCGGAGGTGTTGGGCTGCGCGCTGGCGTTCCACCTGCTGCTGGGCGTGCCAATACTGGGCGGCGTGGCACTCACCGCGCTGGATACGCTGATCGTGCTGGGCCTGAAGGGGAAAAACTTCCGCCAGCTTGAGGCCATCGTGCTGGGGCTGATCCTCACCATCGGGCTGTGCTACTTCGTGGAGCTGGTGCTGATCAAACCGCACTGGCCGTCTGTGGCGGCCGGGTTGATGCCGTCGTGGCAAAGCGTGAGCGAGCGCGAGCCGCTGTACCTTGCCATCGGCATCCTCGGCGCGACGATCATGCCGCATAACCTGTACCTGCATTCGTCTATCGTGCAGACGCGCATGACGGCCAGCACGGAAGCCGCCAAGCGCGAGGCAGTGGGCTTGTCGCGGCTCGATACCATCCTCTCGCTCTCGCTGGCGCTTCTGGTGAACGGCGCCATCCTGGTGCTGGCCGCTGCCGCATTCCACGCCAACGGCCACCAGGACGTGGCCGACATCCAGGATGCGCATCGCCTGCTCGAACCCATCGTCGGCACGGCGGTGGCCGGGGTGCTGTTCGGCATCGCCCTGCTGGCGGCAGGGCAAAGCTCCACCTTCACGGGCACCATCGCGGGGCAGATCCTGATGGAGGGCTTCCTGGACCTGCGCATCCCCTGCTGGCAGCGGCGCCTGATCACGCGGGCGCTGGCGTTGATTCCGGCATTCATCGGCGTGGCCATGCTGGGCGACCATGCCATCGGCAAACTGCTCGTGATCAGCCAGGTGGTGCTGGGTTTTCAGTTGCCGTTTGCGATGTTTCCGCTGATTCGCATGACCGACGATCGCAAGCTGATGGGCGTATTTGTTAACAGCCGATTAACGTCCATACTGGCTTGGGGTTTATTCGTCGTGATCAGCGTCGCCAATCTTTGGCTCGTGTGGCAGACACTGGCCGGCTGAGGGATTCCCCCCACTAAAAATCCGCGCACAGCGACACGTACCGCCATTAGAATGCGCGCTTTGTTGCGCAATCCGGCCACGCCCGCGCTCGCACCATCCAGCCGCGCCAGTAGGCCACACTCGCCTAGCCTTGAGCGCGAACCCGCCTACCGCCTCCGCCCTACCTGACGCACGCACGCCCTCCCGCGACTATCAAGCGCGCCATTTCGTGCCGATGATTCTCGCGTTGAGCAAATGCGGTGTGCTCGGTTACGGCTTTGCCATCGTGCTGGGCTGGGCCACGGGGCTGGTGCATACGCTGGCACCACTGCTGGTGTTGCTCGGGGTGCTGACCGCCATCGTGGTCATTGCGCAGCGGCATCGTCATACGGGGTTGTGGGGGCCGCTGGCGCTGGCGCATCTGCTTGCAGAAGAGATCGCCATCATCGCCTTTGGCCATCAGGCCGGGCTCGAATGGGTGCTGCCTGCGTTCTACCTGATGCCGCTGGCCACCAGCCCCGCGTGGCTTACGCGCCGGGATTTCTGCATCGCCATGACGTTGTGCACGGCCGGACCCATTGTTGCCGTGCTCAGTACCGATGCACCCGCTGCCACCCTTCACCATGCGTGGCTGGGCATCCTGCTATATCTGCCAATCTGCATTGCCGCGGCGGCGGTCATCCACCGCTACCTGCTGCGCGCCATGGCGCGGCACTTTGCTGCTGAAATCAATCTGGCCGACCGCGCCAACACCGACCACCTGACCGGCATGCTCGCGCGCCAGCGCTTCTTCGAGCTGGGCAGCTTTGCAGTGGAGCGTGCGCAGCACCATGCTGAACCGTTGTGCGCGCTGTACCTGGACGTTGATCACTTCAAGTCCATCAACGATGCATGGGGCCATGCGGCCGGTGACGAGGCGCTGGTGTCATTGTCCGATGCGCTGGCCGACGTGCTGCGCCCGGACGATCTGTTCGGGCGGCTGGGCGGCGATGAGTTTGCCGTGCTGCTGCCCGGCTGCGGATTGACCAATGCGTTGGCCGTGGTGGAACGCCTGAAGGCCGCCGTGAGCGCCAGCGCAACGCCGGTCGGTCCGCTCACGATCAGCGTGGGTGCGGCACCGCTGCGGCCAGGGCAGGATCTGGCCAAGCTGCTGGCCGATGCCGACATCGGCCTGATGGAAGCGAAGCGACAAGGGCGCAACCGTGTGTGTGTGCCACCCGGCGCCCAACACGCCACCGCCGACGCCTGATATCAGGGCGCCGTTTCAGCAAAGCGCACCGGCTGCCCAACTGGCTGGCCAACCACCACCCCTTCTCTCACCACGAGCCTACCGCGCACGACAGTGGCGATAGGCCAACCTGTTACGCGCAGGCCGTCGTACGGCGTCCAACCCGACACACTGGCAATCCAGCCATGCGTGATCTCGCGCCGCGCTTTCAGGTCGACCAGCGTCAGATCAGCGTCGTACCCGATCGACAGGTGCCCCTTGGCTTCAATGCCGAAGATGCGCGCGGGCCCGGCACTGGTCAGGTCCACCAGCCGTTGCAGGCTGAGCCGTCCGGCGTTGACGTGATCCAGCATGATCGGCAACAGTGTCTGCACCCCCGTCATGCCACTCGGTGATGATGGATACGGCCGGGCCTTCTCATCCAGCGTATGGGGTGCGTGGTCGCTGCCGAGTACATCCACAACACCATTGCTGACGGCCTGCCACAGCGCCGCCTGATGGCGAGCGTCGCGCACGGGCGGATTCATCTGGGCCAGCGTGCCAAGACGCTCGTAACACTCGGGCGCGACCAGGCTCAGATGATGCGGCGTGACTTCAACGCTGATGCTGGCACTGGCCTTATGCCGCGCCAGGAATGCCATCTCTTCGGCGGTCGATACATGCAGGATGTGCAGACGGCGCTGCGCCTCCATGGCCAGCTTTACCACGCGCTGCGTCGCCAAGAGCGCGCTCTCGGCATCGCGCCAGACAGGGTGGTCGCGCACATCAGCAGAGTGCTCGACCAGGGCGCGCCGCTCGCGCAGCCGGGCTTCGTCTTCGGCATGCACCGCCAGGCGGCGACGCCCCTTGCGCAGGATGCGGCGCAGCACCGTCGCATCGTCGACCAGCAGATCACCGAAGGAGCTTCCCATGAAGACCTTGACGCCTGCACAGGCCGGCAACCTCTCCAGCTCCGGCAACTGATCCACATTGGCAGCAGCCCCGCCCATGTAGAAGGCGTAGTCGCACCACGCGCGGCCACGGGCCCGCTCGCATTTGTCTTGCAGATCCTGCGCGCTGAGCGTGAGCGGATGCGTGTTGGGCATCTCGAACATGGCCGTCACGCCGCCCAGCACGGCGCCACGCGTGCCTGCTTCCAGGTTCTCTTTGTGCGTGAGGCCGGGCTCGCGAAAATGCACTTGGCTATCAATCACCCCCGGCAGCACGTGCAAGCCCCGGGCATCGATGGACTCGTCAACCGCCCAGCCTTGCGCATTGAGCGCAACGATGCGTCCAGCGCGGCAGACGACATCGCCCACATGCAGCCCGCCCGGCGTCACGAGCGTGCCGCTGCGAACGATCAGATCAGCGTGCTTCATTGCATCAGGCCTCGAAGGTGGCCTGGATGCGCTTGTACCCCTGCACAAGGTGATTGTTGGTGCGTGCCACGTCTTCAGAGAACGCCGACTCGCGCGCAGACACCTTCCGGATATCGCGCAGATCCGTGTCGGGCCCGATACGCTCGGTGGACGGCACGTAGAAGCCATCCGGCAAATCGCAGCCGTCCACCACGGCGTTATGCCGCACGACACCGCCCTGCCCGATCGTGCAGTTGAACAGCACGCTGTTGAAACCGATGAACACGTCATCCCCCACCACGCAGGGCCCGTGCACGATGGCACGGTGCGCAATCGACGTTCGCTCTCCAATGGAGACGGCCGCGCCTGACTTGGAATGGATGACCACACCGTCCTGAATGTTCGAGTGCGCCCCGATGACGATGGGCTCCATGTAGCCCTCTGCGTCCACTTCGTCCGCGCGAATCACGACGTAAGGACCGATGAACACGTTCTCGTACACGATCACGCGCCCACACACGATGGCGGTCGGGTCAACAAAGGCACTTGGGTGAATCTGCGGCAGATCACCGCGCGGGTTCTGCCGGATCATGCGCTGGGCCACTCGGGAAACGGGTTGGTGTAGCGCTTCCAGGCGTGCGGGCCGGCGGCCATCTCGGTCTCGGTCAGCAGGCAGGCGTCAAAGCGTACGCGCAATGCCGTTTCGTTCATGCCGATGCCGATCAGGACGATTTCCTGGCGTGCATCGCCCACGTTGCTGTCCCAATGCTGGTGAATCGTGGCAACGGATTCCGGGTCGGTTGGCCAGCGCTCAGGGGGCACGGCCGCCCACCAATAGCCCGCTACGTTATGCCGTGCCATCGCCCCCGCCTGTGACCATGACCCGGCATGCGCCGGATGGCTCGCCAGCCAGAAGAAGCCCTTGGATCGCACCACGCCCGGCCACTCGCTTTGCACCCAGTCGAAGAAGCGCTGCGGATGAAATGGCCGGCGTGCTCGATAGACGAAGCTGCCGATGCCGTAGGTATCGGATTCGGGCACATGTTCGCCGCGCAGCGCCTTCAGCCAACCGGGTGCCTTGGCGGCCTCGTCAAAATCGAACCGGCCCGTGCCCAGCACGCGATCGATCGGCACCTGGCCAAACATGGCGCGTTCAATGCGAGCGTGCGGATTGAGGCGATGCAGGATGCCCTCCAGGCGCGTGAGATCAGCCTCGCTCATCAGGTCAGCCTTGTTGAGCACGATCACATCGCAGAACTCGATCTGGTCGACCAACAGATCCACTACCGTGCGCTGATCTTCCGCACCCATCGATTCACCGCGTGCCTGCAGGCTGTCGCGCGAGCCGTAGTCGCGCAGGAAGTTGTACGCGTCCACCACGGTCACCATGGTGTCGAGCCGCGCCACATCGGCCAGCACCGTGCCATCTTCGCCCTCGAAGGTGAAGGTCTCGGCCACCGGCAGTGGTTCGGAGATCCCGGTGGACTCAATCAGCAAGTAGTCAAAGCGCCCTTCCGCTGCCAGGCGGCGAACCTCGACCAGCAAGTCTTCGCGCAGGGTGCAGCAGATGCAGCCGTTGCTCATCTCGACGAGCTTCTCGTCAGTGCGCGAGAGTTGCGCGCCACCATCACGCACCAGCGCAGCGTCGATGTTGACCTCGGACATGTCGTTGACGATGACCGCCACACGCCGCCCTTCGCGGTTGTTCAGGACATGGTTGAGCAGCGTTGTCTTGCCCGCTCCCAGAAAACCGGACAGGACGGTGACGGGCAAGCGGGCTGGCGAAGTCATGGGCAGATTCACGGCGGTCACGCCTTTTATGCAACTGTGTTGCAAAAGAAGATAACGCAACTGTGTTGCATTTGCAATGCGCGCGTGAATCCACGCGACACAACTTGTGCGACGTGACATGCCGTGACTTTGCACAGAGATGTCAATGGCCATGGCGTGGCTCAACGCCCGTACTTCGTCATCATCGGGTTCCAGATTGCGCTGTGGCTCAACCGCGGCGGAAACTGTCGGCACGTGACAAGCGATCAGCGCAAACCCAGACGACGCGCAACCCGGTCATCACATTTCAACCTCTACATGGATATCCAGCAGCGCATCAACCTGGCGATTCTTGAAGCGCTGCACAACTCGGGACAGCCTTCGCATTACCGACCCGCACCATCCAATTCGGACGGCACCAAGGCGAGCCCATCGAGCCCGATGAAGAGCGCCGTGGACAGCCGCACGGCCCGCAATACCGAGGCACACAGGCTAGGGCGCAGGCGTTCTGGGTGGCGTAGCCGGCATCGACTGGAATGCTGCGTCGATGCTGCGCCATAACGGCCGCGTACGCGGCACCATGTCTTGCCGGAAGTACCACCAGAAGTAGCCGCCAACAAACCGTGGATGCGCAATCGACAGGCCGTAGTAGCGCGCGATCAATGCGCCCTTGCCTGCCGCGTGGCGTGTACCGATTTCTCCAAAACCGAGCATCGCCTGCGGAAACAAACGCCCCAGGCGCTCGAACACGGCACTCCAGTCGGGCGGTGCGATCTTGCAATCGTCTTCGTAAAAGCTGAGGAAAACGTAGTCCACACCGTTGCGCAAGCCTGGCGGCAGATTGCGCTCGGCCCAGTCGAACATGGCGCGTGAGGGTGTTTCAGCACAGCCTTCGTTGTAGTAGAGCGTGAGCGCCGTGCGGCCACCGCGCTGCTTGATGGCGTCGTAGGCAACCTGCGTCTTGTCGATGATGTCGCGCGTGCTACCGGTCCACTCGCCGTTGATCTCGTTACCCACTTCCCAAATGTCGACATTGCGGCCCAGAACATCGAAGTACGTGATGGCGCGCTCGCGCATCTGCTGCACGGTGGTTTGCTTGAGGGTGGACGAATCGACCAGTTCACCCATCACATAGGCCGCACGCCGGATGGCGGCGACGGGCGCTGCGTAGTCCGACGCGGCCATTCCTTCATCAAAGACGATACGCACGGTGGGCGTGCGTGACAGGTGCGAGAGCGCATCGACCACGGCAGGCACATTGTCCACCGCATCCACCGTCACGCCATATAACGGCGCAGGGCCGGCAGGCATTGCGCCCACCAGCCCTGCGGCCTGGGTGGATGCGCCCAACACCAGCACTGTTACCGCCAGTATCGAGCGCATCCGGTGCATGACTACTGCGCCGTGCTGGCATCTACCCAGGTAAAGCCCAGGTTGGTGATGCCGGTAATGATGGTTTGGAAGTCAGCATAGCCTGGCGTGCCAAGATCGGGCTCAAGCCAGAATGGATGGAAGAAGAACGAAGCAAAGCCATCGCGCACGACCAACGCATAGTTGGCATTGGTCAGGATGTCCTGCGCGGAGTACGTCAGGCACGATGACGGGTCAATATTGCAGATGTTGTACTCCACGTTACCCAGGTTCTCCGGAATCACACGCTGGCCGTAGTAGTCCTTCTGAATGATGTAAGGGAAGAACTGGCCAACCGAGAAATCATGTCCCGGTGTGGTGGCATTGAGCGTCTGCGGATTGCTTGACGTGTAGTACACCACGCGTTGGTAGGTGTTCTTGAAGTACTGCGGCACGGCTGCAATGGCCAGTGGAGAAGATTGGTAGTGTGGCGCCTCCCACGCAAATGGCGTGTAGCCGTTGAGCTGCAACTCCAGTAACCCGGCAGATAAACGCCCTGCCGCCCACTGCGTTGAATCCTCGTTCACGGGCCGGTTCAGGGTGGCAAGCCAGAACTCGTAGTCGTTCGCGCTGACCGCATTGACGAGGTTCGGGATATTGCTGTACTGGTGCGTGTAACCGTGCATCAGTAGCTTGCCGCCGCGCGCAATCGAATAGTTCAGCGCCTGCTTCAACCCTGTTGCATTGACCATGTGAATGGTCTGCGCCACGCCACCGTTGTAGACGCCGTTGGGGTCGGTGTAGAGCGGGATGGTTGCGAGCGAGAACGGGATCTTCTTGCTGGACATGTAGTCCGCCAGGGTTTCGATCGACGATACGGTATTGGTGGCGTTGAGGTCCTCCAACCTGACCAGCGCACGATGCTGCGTCGGTGCGTTGGTGCCGAGAATATCGTGCAGCATGTCGCAGACCACCAGATAGCGGTCGCGCGGCCCGATGAACGAGAACGGCATGTCGGCGAAATACCAGAAGTTGCCCGAGCGAATCACGTATGGCGCAGTCGCCTTCGTGACCGAGTTGGTGATCGTCACCAGGCTTGTCGCCTTGGTGGCATCGGCCACCGCCGTCACGCCAATGTCCGGGTCTGCGGAAACCGCCCCGGTCGTGGCATTGAAGGCGTAGTACTTGGTCATGGTCTGGTTCTTGTACGTGACCGTGTCATAGAAACCAGGGTTGGGCGCACTGGCCGTCGGCGCAGCATTCATGCCGGCAAGGCTCGAGAACGAGATGCCATAACGTGAGGTGAACGGATACGCCGTGTTCCAGGCAAGTTCCCACAAGTTGTACTTGAACCAGACGACGGTTTTTTGCGTGGTGCTTACGTCCGACAGGAACGCCGCCGGAATGGGGTTGGCGTAGTAGCTCCCCATGTAGAACGTGGCAGTGTACTGCTCGGTCATGCCAGCCGTGTAATTCTGCACGGGCAGCATGGTGATGGTGGTATTGAAGTGCGCGAGCAGGTTGTACAGCATGATCGCGTACGCCTTGCCCAGATTGGTGTACTGGTCATTGGCGGGCGCGTCGTACAGCACCAGGATGGGGGCTGGCGTGGTCTGCGCGGATGCCGTTGTGCCGACCGTCACGCAAATGGGCCCGAGCCCGATGGTGCAGGTGGAAGCCTGCGCGGGCCCGGTCAGCGAGACGCCGAGTAGGCCGCCCGCAAAGACTAGTGCATAGAGAAACTTACGAAACATCGATTTCATGATGGCTCTCCGACTCATGGGCGATACACCGAGCCGTCCGCTTGGCGGTAGAGCCCGAGGTTGAAGTTGGGACCACGGTCGTGGCCACGTTCCGTACCGGTTGGCTCGTTCTCTGGCATACCGGGACGGATTTCGGTGATGCCAGGAGGGCGCGGTGGCGGAACGACCTGCCCGTTTTCATCCATGACGCCGTAGCCGTAGGCGCGTCCGCCCCCGGTCACGGGCTTTTGTGTGGCCACAGCCACCACAGCCGGTTGCACTGGCTGCCCAGCTGTGGCCGTGCCACTGGAAGACGCTGGCGCAGACTTTTTCTTATCTGCGTCCGTGCCTGGATTGCGCTGGTCAGAACCACCAACAACCACCGCCGGAACCCCTGCATTGCCGGCCCATGGTGGCGCCAGTGCCAACCATCCAGCGATCAGGGCGGAGGCCAGCAAGATGCCGCCCCCGATGCGTTTCGCTTTCATCCAAGCCTCCTAGCCATTCAGGCGTTGCATGGATGCAGCCCCGATCGCCGTGGCGCGTGCCGCTTCCAGATTGATGATCTCGGCCTCGGTGGCCGGCTTGCGAACGAGTTGCGGGCCACGCGCCACCACCTCGGCGGGCGCGTCGAAGGCCGCTTTCAATGCATCGACGATGCGATGGCATGCCTGCCCATCCCCATACGGGTTGTGGGCTTGCGCCATGCGCTGGTATTCGTCGGCGTTCTGCAGAAGCGTTTCAGCTTCCGCCACAATGCGCTGCGTATCGGTGCCGACCAGGCGTGCAGTGCCGGAAGCCACGGCCTCGGGCCGCTCGGTGGTGTCACGCGTCACAAGCACCGGTTTGCCCAGCGCTGGCGCTTCTTCCTGAATGCCGCCGGAATCGGTGACGATCAGGTAAGCCCGGTCCATCAGGTAGACGAAGGGCAAGTAGTCTTGCGGCGCAATCAGATGCACGTTGTCCTGGCCCGCCAGGATGGCGTTGACCGGCTGCTGCACGTTGGGGTTCAGGTGCACCGGATAGACGATCTGCAGATCCGGATGGCGCGCTGCCAGCAGGCGCAGCGCCACGCAGAAGTTCTCAAACGGCTCGCCAAAGTTCTCGCGCCGGTGGCCAGTCACCAGAATCATCCGCCGCCCGGCGTCGAGGAATGGATAGCGCGCGGCCATCTCCGCCGATAGCGCCGCATCGGCATCCAGGCGTCGTTTCACAGACAACAGCGCATCGATGACGGTATTGCCGGTGAGCGTGATCTGGCTCGGGTCGATGCCTTCATCCAGCAGGTTCTGGCGCGATTCAGCTGTCGGCGCAAAGTGCCACGTCGTCACGGAATCGGTCACGCGGCGGTTGAGTTCTTCGGGCCACGGAGACCAGATGTTGCCCGTGCGCAGCCCCGCCTCGACATGGCCCACCGGGATGCGCCTGTAGAAGGCGGCCAGGCTGGCAGCCAGTGTGGTGGTGGTGTCTCCGTGCACCAGCACGGCATCGGGCTGGAAGGCATCCAGCACGCCATCGATGCCACCCAGCACGCTGGAGGTAATGCCTGACAACGTCTGCCCAGGCTGCATCAGGTTCAGATCAAACTCCGGCACGATGCCGAAGAGCTGCAAGACCTGGTCGAGCATCTGCCGGTGCTGCGCACTCACGCATACCGCCGACGTGAAGCCTGCCTCGGCTTGCAACGCCTTCACCAGCGGCGCCATCTTGATGGCCTCTGGTCGCGTGCCGAACACTGTCAAAATCTTCCCGGTCATCTTGCTCTCCCCATGTCATCTGCATCGGCTAGCCATTCCAAAGCGCGACGACGAACGCGTCGCTTCTTACGCCGGCATAGACCTCACCATAGAGCGAAGGCCGTGCCATGCACCCTGCCTTGACCTGCCGTGGCGCTGCGACGCCATCGCGCGCGCGCCGAAGCCAATCCTTCTCGTTACCCGTATCCCTCGTTGATCAAAATCGTTTCATCCGTGACACCTCGGCTCCAGGTCCCCCTAGAACCAAAGGATGGCGCGTGCCACTACGCCCTTCGCCCGGTCGGCGTGGGTCAGAGGCAGGCGGTATTGCACGGTGAGATCCAGCCAACTGGCCGGGGCGCTGTATTGCGACTCTCGAAACCAGTAGCGAAAGTTGATGCCGGGGCCAGCACCCAGCGCGAGTTGCCGGTCGGTGGCCTTGTTGTCGTGGTCGCCAGCCAGTACCACGTGCGGGTAGACCGTCAGGTGATCGCTGATCGAGTCGAGTAGCCAGGTATGCCCGTAACGTGCTTCGGTGCTGATGATCATGCGGCCCTGGTTGAGGAAGTACGCGCCCTCCCCGTACGCCTGCCAGGTCTGCCAGCGCGGCTTGGTGACCTGCAGGTCAATACCCTGGTCGGTCGAGAAGCCAATGCGCAGCAGCGTGTCATTGACGCTCTGGGTGCCGATGCGGATCAGGCGCTCAGCGGTGAACACCAGGTTGAGATCCTTGACCGGTTTGTAGCGCGCCCCCACCGACCCCTGCGCCGTCGGCAGGCCGGCAATGCCGTTGCCGTCATAGAGGTTGTCGTAACCGCGCACGAAGAGCTGGAAGATGCTGCCGTCGCGATAGCCAATGCCGGGGGGTTGCCAGTAGACCTCTGCGCCGCCCTGAAACACGCTCACGGTGTTGGGCACGCCAAACGCCGAGGTCTGGTACGCGCCGGAGAGCACCATGCCCCAAGTGCGCTGCATCTGCTCCACCTCGCGTCGGTAGCCGAAGCGGCGGTCGGCGGGAAGGCTGTCATTACCGTTGCTGCCACCGTCACTCTTGGCATCCGCATCGGCAACGTCCAGGCTCTTGCGGAACAGCGTGATCGCGGTCGGGTTGTCGCCCAGCCGTTTCGCTGCATAGGCAGCATCGGCGTAGTGGCTCCAGTTTCCCTGGCCGGTGGCAAAGCCGCGCTGGAACGCCGCAAGCGCGGCGCGGTCGTCACGGGCCCGCAGGTGGCCATAAGCCTCGTTCAATTCACGCTGTCCAATCACGCGCGGGTCATCGGGTGACGTGGCTGCGCTCTGAGCCTGGGGTGCCATCGCCTCGGCAAGCAATGCCTTGGCGTAGCGCTTTTGCGCCGGGTCCGTGGCGTGCTCTTCGGCCAGCGTGGCGGCCCGGGTTGCGCCATCGCGGTCCCCCAGTTGCAGGCGTGATTGCGCGAGGCGCAATTGGACGCCGGCATCAGGCTGATCCTGCAGGACACTGAGCGCATCCAGCGCCGCCTGCGGATGTCTGGCGGAATACGCGCTGTCCGACCACGCCAGATGCAGGTTGCGCTGTTCCTGTGGTGTCCAGTCCGTGCCCTGGGTGGCGTGGGCGAAATCCTGTTCGGCCGTGGCCGAGTCATTCGCCTTCTGCGCAAGGAACCCGTGCTGCGCATATACGCGCGGCTCGTTGGGGTACTTCTGCACCAGCGCATCGGCTTGCGTGCGCGCCGCATCCAACCGGCCCTTGCGCGTCAGCACATCAAGCAGCAACAGGTTCAGTTGCAGGCTGTCAGGCTGCACCGCCAACGCAGCGCGCGTTGCTGCTTCAGCATCATCAAGCTTGTTGGCGTCGATCGCATGGTAGGCGCGGTCTGCCCGGAAGTACGCGTCGGGCTGCAGCGGCTGCGCTGTCTGTTCTGCGACCGACACACCATGACATAGCGCCCATACCGCAGCAGCAATTGGCCACTTGATCGGCCAACCTGCGCCGCGCAGCGTGAAACGGTGGATTCTCTCGGTTTTCATGCCACACCTCCCGCAATTGATGGATTGGGGTGTACCTCTGGGCCGGGGGCCAGGTCATGCAAGACCGGCGCCGGAGGTATCGGGGGGATGGGGGGAGCCTCGGTTGCGGACGCCGTGCCTGCTGCAACAACCGGGCCGGCGCCCGTCATGGATTCGACGGCCAACGTGGCCGAATATGCCGCAGGGCCAAACACGACCGTAGCGCGGCGATTGGGGTCGGCCATCAGTGCCAACTCGGCCGACATCTCGTGGTCGCACGCCATGAAGCACGCAACCTTGCGCCCGGCTGCGCGGGCCAACTCGTCCAGCACTTCACCATTGGGCAATTCCGACACGGCAATATTGAGCGAGCCGTCCTCGCCAATGGAAAACGGCACCACGTGATGCCGCACAGCCAGATCGCGAGGCAGACAATCGGCCAGTGCGCCCAATACGACGTTGGTCAGACTCACGCGCGGCAGGTCAACCTGCTCGGCCAGCGCATCAGCCAACGTGTCTGGCGTGACCAGCCCTTGCTGGACCAGGATGGTCCCGAGCCGGCGGCCGGTTTCCTGCTGCAGGGTCAAAGCGGCGTCGAGCTGCGCTTGCGTGAGCGCTTCCCACTTGAGCAACGTCTCGCCCAGCATCGAGCGCGTGCGGCCGAGGGCATCGTTCGACAAATAGGTGTGCTGGGTCTTGTCCCACGCGATCGGCTTGCCGGTCAGGCAGTAGATCAGGAAGATCTTCCACGCCCGGCATACCGAGAAGAAGTTGATGAAGTTGTTCACCACCAGCCTGGGCAGGCACAGCACGCCTTGCAGCGGACCATTCAGGCGCCCCACGAAATACACGCGCTGCGCCAGCCGGTTGAACAGCAGCGTTGCGTTGATCGCCAGCAAGTCCTGCATCCACACGGAGCCGACCACGAAAGAGCCATCGGGAATCGCAACCCATCCCTTGGCCAGCAACGCGCCGATCACCAGGTAGTTGAGCGACAGCACATACGCCAGGATCGAAAACAGCGCGGTCACCACACCCTTGCGGTCACGGAAGAACATATACCTGGTGATCAGGTTGCCCTTCCACCCCATCTGCAGCCAGCCCTGGAATGCAATGCCGAGCACCCAGCGCGCACGCTGCCGGTAAGCCGTGCGGAACGTGCTGGGGAAATACTCGCGCGTGGCCAGCAACTGCGGACGCACGCCACGCCGCTTGCCAAAACGCCAGCGCGTGCGCGTCTTGCCCTCGGCATCCTCCGCAGGCTCTGTGGTCTCGCAAATCGGGAAGTGCACAAATGCCTCCCGCATGCCGAGATCGTGCAGCCGGAAGCTGAAGTCATAGTCTTCTGTGAGCGTGCTGGTGTTGAAGGGCGAATCGCCCCGCACCTTCATCACCGCCTCGATGGCACGGCGGCTATAGCACAGCGCCACGCCTGCCCCGGGCACCGTACCGGTCAGCGCCTGGCGCGCCACCAAGTCCTTCTGGTGTGTCTCGGAAAAATCATCCATGTAAGTACCGGCCACCCACTCGTACCACTTGCGCTCGAGCGAGAGCACCGGCAACTGCACCAGATCCTGATCGCCGATGAAGTAGTTGAAGTACTTCAGCTCCAGCGGGTGAATCACGTCTTCGCAGTCGTGCATGATCACGCCCGCAAAGCGGATGCCGTGGCCTGCCTCGTGGCGGATGATGGTCTGGATGATGGTGTTCAGGCAGTCAGCCTTGCAGGTGGGGCCATCGTGCGTGACGGCCGCCCGCACCACGCGCCCTGGATAGCGGCGCACCATGCGCTCGACCTCGGTGGTGGTCTCGGCATCATTGCGGTAAGCGCCGGCAAAGATAATGAAGTGCGTGTACTCCATCGTCGCCAAGGTGTTCTCCACCATCTTGGCGATGACGTCGTACTCCTTCCAGGCGGGCACCATGATGGCGAGCCACTGCTCCTCGCGATCACGCAGCGCGCGTGCCGAGATGGTGACGGGCATGCGACCGCGCTGCGGCCAGAGCCACAGCTCCCGCATCCAGTAGAAAGCATCCAGGAAGAAATCGTCGGCGGTGCTGATGAGGATGACGAGCGTGGTCGCCACCGTCAGCGTGTTGAGCAACGCCAGGTAGATTTCCCATGGCACATCGCTCATGGCCCTTCCCCCATGCCGGCATACGGCCGATGCCTGGCAACTCCCCCGCTTTGCGCTGTAGCGCTCATCGCTTTCCCCAAGTTCTTGTCGACCTGCGGCGCAACCACGTGCGCCGTGCGTCCGGCACCGTCGCTTGGCAAGCGATGGCTACCGATGCGGGGTTTTCTGACCCGCTCCGCAAGCGTGAACGCGAGGACCGTACCAACGCCCGCCAGGGCGCGCCGTTATGCGGTGCGGCATGCCGCACGAGCGTGCGCACAGACGGAGGGCATGCAGGGTTGTTGCACCGGTGAACGCGATGCGGGGTTTGGGGCCTTGCTGCAATTGCAGCCACGGCACGCAATACACGTTGCAGCGGTACCGCACTCGTCCAGGCAGACGACAGGCATGCCCTACAAACGACGGAGGCGATTCGCACCCAGGCGCAGGGTGTTCGGCTGAGGCGTACGTGCGCGTTACTTGCAGGGCGTGGTGCACACGCTCGCGTCCAGCGCCCGACAGACGGGACTGTGGTGGAGCAAGGCCTTTCTGCTAAAGGCTTTGCGGGAGTCTGAGCATCGCGGCCGTGATGCTCAGTGAAGGTGTGCCGCAATCGTGCGGCATCAACCGGACTCCATTGCCCGATTGGCGTGGTCGGGGCGGCAGTCTCGGCAGCATCACCACCGACTATCACTCAAATCGGTTACAGCGCTGAAACACAAAGCCGCGCACGAGGCGCGGCTTTGCAAGGGTGATGCGTATCAGCGCATCAGGCCATCAGAACTGTTCCCAGTCATCTGCATCGCTGGCAGCTGCAGCGAGTGCCAGCTTGCCCGGCTTCGGTTCGATTGCCGCGGCAGGCGCAGCCGCAGGCGCGGAAACCGGTTTGGCAGGGGCAGTTGCAGGCGACACAGCAGGCTTGCGCACGGCACGCTTGATTGTCGAGGCAGGCTTGCTCGCTGCAGGTTTGCTAGCAGCAACCGGCGCTGCCGACGGCGCCTTCGCCGTATTCACCACAGCAGCCGGCACAGCGTGCGTCCCTGCCGGCGGCAGGCGGAACGACGCAACCGTCTCGCGCAGCACGCCCGCCTGCTCTTCCAGCGATTGCGCGGCAGCGGCCGCTTCTTCCACCAGCGCCGCGTTTTGCTGCGTCACTTCGTCCATCTGCGTGACGGCCTGGTTGACCTGTTCGATGCCAGTACTCTGCTCGGCCGACGCGGCACTGATCTCGCCCATGATGTCGGTCACGCGCTTGACGGCAACCACCACTTCATCGATCACCGTGCCGGCTTCGGTCACCAGCGTCGAGCCGTTTTCAACACGGCCAACCGAATCGCTGATGAGTTCCTTGATCTCCTTGGCTGCCATGGCCGAGCGTTGCGCCAGGCTGCGCACCTCACCGGCCACCACCGCAAAGCCGCGGCCTTGCTCACCCGCACGCGCGGCTTCCACTGCGGCATTCAGGGCAAGGATGTTGGTCTGGAAGGCAATGCCTTCAATCACGCCAATGATGTCGGCGATCTTCTTGCTGCTGTTGTTGATGCCCGACATTGTTTCGATGACACGGCCCACCACTTCACCGCCCTTGACGGCGATGTCCGATGCGTTGCCCGCAAGCTGGCTGGCCTGGCGCGCATTGTCGGCATTCTGCTTCACGATGCTGGTGAGTTCTTCCATGCTGGAAGCCGTCTCTTCCAGCGAAGACGCCTGCTCTTCCGTGCGCTGCGAGAGATCGAGGTTGCCGGCTGCAATCTGTTTGGTCGCGCTGGCGATGGAATCGCTGCCGCCGCGCATCGTCTCGATGGTGCGGATCAGTCCACGCTGCATGTCGATCAGGCCACGGGTGAGCGCACCCATTTCGTCATGGCTGCTCACGGTGATGTGCTCGGTCAGGTTGCCGCGCGAAATCTCGCCAAAGTGGCCCAGCATGTTCGACAGCGGTACAGAGATCGCACGGTGCAGACCAAACGCACAGCCCAGCGCTGCAACGATACCCACCACGATGGCGCCGATGATCAACATCAGGAACGCGTGCGAGCGGGCCACTGCGTCGTCGTATCCGGCCTTGGCCTGATCGGACTGGCTGCGATCCAAGGCATCTGAGGCGGCGGTCATTGCCACCGACAGTGGCGGGATGACGTCCATGACCACTTTGTCGACCGCGGTTGCGTCATGGGCACGCAGTGCGTTCATCAGCGGCTCAATGCCATCGCGAAACAGCGCTGCACGTTTGGCTTCCAGATCGGCAGCCAGACGGGCTTCATCTGCACTCATGGGCAGCGCCTTGTACTGCTTCCACGCGTCGTCGGACTTGACGCGGTAGCCATTGGCCTTGTCGAGGATCGCCGGTAACTCGGCGGAATCCGGGTGGAAGACCGCACGATCCAGCGTAGTGCGCACGATGGCGGCATGCAGTTGTGCCTTGGCAACCAACGAAGTCGAAGCAAGTTGGTTGCTATAGATCTCTTTGATGGTCGCGTCAGACGCGCGCATGCCGACGACGCCGATGGTGCCAATGGTGGCCAGCAGCACGGCGAGCAGCGCGAGGGCTGCGTTGAGTCGGAAACGGATGGAAAGTCGATTGAACATGGGAGTCAAAGCGGGCAAAAAACAAGTTGCGGCACCCGCTATAACGGCCAGTCCGCGCCGTTCCTGAAGTCAGACGCGAACGAACTCCCCTGCAGAAAGTGGTCAGTAAGGCACTGCCATGTTGTTTTCGATGCGGGCACGGTCACCCGGACGCAGGCCGTTCGGGTTGTTTTGCGTGAGCGTGGCCATCGAGTTGTCGTTCAAGCGCATGGTCACGCGGTAGGTCTGACCGACCACCGTATTGCCTTCCACGGCGTTGCCCGCCATGGCTCCAGCCACCGCACCGCCGATGGTGGCCACGGTATTGCCGCGTCCGCCACCCACCTGGTGCCCAAGCAGGCCACCCACCACGCCGCCAAGCACCGCGCCCACACCGGTGGGCTGCCCGCGCACCGGCACCGCGTCGATGCGCTCGATCACGCCATAGCGATTGTCGGCCGGTGCCTGATAGGCAGGCTCGCTGCTACTCGGATACGGGGAATAGTTCGGCTGCGGCTGCGAATACACCGGCGCCGGCTGCTGTGACGGGTACGGTTGCTGCGGATACGGCTGCGGCGCGCTCGGGTCATAGCT
>RepKanNP_Acetate_BrdU_F21BDRAFT_1000184_pt1 | contig 31942 bp, 29 predicted proteins | sample RepKananBrdUF21B_FD_10624 | JGI IMG/M metagenome (IMG submission 10624)
CGCCGCGGCCGCTGATGCACCCAAGGGCACCCGGCTGATCCTGCTGGGCACCGGCGGCGGGCCGACGCCCAAGAAGAACCGCTCAGCGCCGGCGCAGGTGATCGTCATCAACGGCGTGTCGTACGTGGTGGATTGCGGCAACGGCGTGGGCCGCCAGTACGTGAGTGCGGGGCTCAAGCTCAAGGCCATCCGCAACGTCTTCATCACGCACCAGCACTCGGATCACAACGCCGATTACGGCACGCTGTTGCTGCTCGCCTGGGCCACCGACCTGACCGGCCCGGTCGACGCCTGGGGCCCGCCCCCGCTGGCCGCGATGACGACCAAGTTCCTCGAGCTGTACGACTACGACATCCGCACCCGCATTGCTGACGAAGGCCGCCCGCCGCTGGCGCCGATGATCCACCCGCACGAGCTGACCGAAGGCGGGCTGGTGATGCAGGACGCCAACGTGAAGGTGACGAGCGCGCTGGTGAAGCACCCGCCGGTCTCGCCGGCATTTGCGTTCCGCTTCGATTCGGCTGACCGATCCATCGTCATCTCCGGCGATACGGCACCGAGCGAGAACCTCGTGCGTCTGGCCTACGGCGCGGATGTGCTCGTGCACGAAGTCATGCACCTGCCGTCGCTCGACAAGCTGCTCTCCACCGAGCCCAACGCCAAGACGCTGCGCGAGCATCTGCTGGCCAGCCACACCTCCACCGAAGACGTCGGCCGCATCGCCACCGAGGCCAAGGTGAAGACGCTGGTGCTGTCGCACTTCGTGCCGGGCGGCTATCCGTTCCTGGAAGATTCGGTGTGGCTGGATGCGGTGCGCCCGTACTTCAAGGGCGAGATCATCGTCGGACGTGACTTGCTGGAAGTCTGATCCAACTGAAGCCGGTTACCGCGTCGTCTCGTTGCAATCGCGGTAGAGCATGTTGCCCGGGTTCCGACCTGCGGGCAGGGTCTCATCGGTCAGGAAGCCGGTGGGGCCCTTGGTCCACCAGACGTACTGGCCCGACGCATAGCGCGCACCCGAGGCCGCAATCACATTGGCAAAGACGAGCGTTTTGCCGTCGAGCACGATAGACGCCAGTGGCGTATCCCCCACCGTCATGTATTTCACCGCGAGGGTCTTGCCGCCCTCGCAGGTGTAGCGCACATCGCGCGGATCCTTGATCGGCAACGCCGTATAGGCACGCGCCTGGTCGATGGCCTTGTTCAGCCCGGCCTTGGCAAAGTCGAGCGCGGTGTTCAGATCATCGGACGACATGCCGGGCACCGGCGATTGCTGCTGCGCCACAGCCACGCCGCTGAACACACCGGCAGACAGCGCCACGCCAAAGATCAAGGCAGTTGTAGAACGTCGCATCGATCAGTCTCCTTGCAAGGTCAACAGAACCCGTTAGACGCGCGTGCGACGAAAAAGTTAGTCGGCTGCGGTAGCGTCGACGTTGGCGCCGGTCTTGAGGACGAACGGCGTCGGCTCCAGGCGTTGCGGCAGCTCGTCGGACAGCGCGCGGGCGGCATCGGCAAAGCATTGCACGAGGCTATCCGCCAGCGAAGACGGCGCATGGTGCTCGGCACGCATGGCGCGCACGTCGAACGTCTGCGCGGGCTCCAGCGCGAACAGCGCAATACGATCCATGCTGCCAGTGGCGGCGGTGAACTGATCGAGCATCGTCACGCCCAATGACTCCTCCACCAACGAGCGCGCCAGCGAATACGTCTGCACCTCTAGCGTCGATTGCGGTGCTAGACCACCGCGCGCCAATGTCTGCCCGACCAGCGAGCCGAGCGAGATCTGATCTTCCAGCCCGATGAAGGGCTTCTCAGCGACAAGCTTATGCAGCGCGCGCCCATCCGTCTTGCCACCCACCCAGGCGCGCGGCGCGGCCAGCAGGATGCGGCCCTGCGCGACGGGCGTGGTGCTGATCGCCGGATGCACAGGCGGCGCGAAGGCAAAGCCGACGTCGATGTCCTGCGAGAGCAGGCCCTGCACGATCTCGGCGGTGTGATGCGTGAACACACGCACCAGCGTATCGGGATGCCGCTGTGAGAAGCGCCGCACGGCAGGCGCGAGAATGCTCGGCGCCAGGCTGGGCGTGGCCGCCACGCGCAGGCGCCCGGCCCCCTTGTGCCGCAGGTTGGCCGACACGCGCCGCACGCGCTCGACTTCCTGATATAGGCGCTCGACCTCGGAGAACAGCTCGAACGCCTCGGCGGTGGGCTGCAGGCGGCCCTTGGTGCGATCGAACAAGCGAAAGCCGAGCTGCAGCTCGGTGTGCTGCAGCACGCGCGTCACTACCGGCTGCGACACGTTCAGCATGCGCGCCGCTTCGCTGACTGTGCCGACCAGCATCACCGCGCGAAAGACTTCGATCTGGCGCAAACGCATGGCCGCCGATCCTCACAATCCGAATAGGAAAGCGCCGATTGTGACATCCGGCGCCGGTCTTCGGCTAGGCAGATGCGGATGCGGCCACCGTGGCGGCCGCGCCTTCCGCTTCCAGCGCATCCAGAAACACGCGCACCTTGCGCGGCACCAGCTTGCGCGCAGGCATGAGCGCGTAAACGCGTAGCGCGGTCAGTTCGAAATCGGGCAGCACGCGCACCAGGCGGCCGGCGGCGACTTCCGTATCGCCCACGGAGCGCGCCATGCGGGCCACGCCGAGCCCACGCACGGCGGCGCGGGCACGCATCTCGGCATTCAAGGTCTGCAGGCGCGGCTGGATGGGAATTTCAAGGGGCTCGGCCGTGGGTTCGCCAACAGGCCGGAAGGCCCAGCTTGCATCGTCGGGGCCGGACAGGCACGGCCAGCCCGCCAGATCAGCAGGCGTCTTGAGCGGCGAGCGTTCCGCCAGCAAGGTCGGCGATGCGTACAAACCGCGCGGGATCAGCACCACACGCCGCGCCACCAAGGACGAATCGGGCAGCACCTGATCAACCATCACGAAGACGATGTCGTAGCCGCTGGCCAGCAGGTCCGGCTGCTCCCACGAGATATGCACCTGAATCTGGAGATGCGGATATTTTTCCAGCGTGCGGCACACCGGCTCGGTCAGGTGCTGCGCGCCCACCTCGTACGGTGCGGCGATGCGCAGCGTGCCGGCTACCGTCTCGCTGGCGGCGGTGGTATCGGCGTGCACTTCGCGCAGGCGCTCGAACAGCGGGGCGATGTCGTCGTAGAAGTGCGAGCCAGCCTCGGTCAGGCGCAACTGGCGCGTGGTGCGGGTCATGAGCCGCACACCGAGCGCGGCCTCCAGCCGCGATACGGCGGCGCTGGCGGTCGATTTGGGAATACCCAATGCCTCGGCGGCGGCGGTGAAGCTGCCAGCCTCCACCACGCGGCAGAAGGTTTCCCAGTCGTTCCACTCCATTGTTCGCATGACTGGACAGTGTTCCTAGAGTTGGCCGTTTATCCGGCTGGCGGGCAAGTTTATGCTCGGGCACATGTCGCTGCAAATCCTTCCGCCCGCCTCGCTGCGGGCGTTTCCCCATTTTTCTTCGGCTCGCATCCACGCTTTCGGCCTGGCGGTGGGCCTGGCCACGGGCCTCGATTTCGTCTCTTCCCAGATGATGGCCGTGGCGGGCCAGCATATCCAGGGCGGCGTGCATGCCAGCCCGGATGCGTATCTGTACGCCGTCACCGCCTATGCCGTGGCAGCCGTAGTCGCCAACCTGGCCATCGGCCGCATTGCCGCGCACGTGGGCTACCGGATGTTCGCGCTGGCGGGCATTGTGCTGTTCGGCATCGGTTGCGTGGTCTGCGCCACCTCCAACAATATTGGCGAACTCGTCATCGGCCGGACCATCCAGGGGCTGGGCGCGGGCGGGCTATTCTCGGCCTCGCGCATTCTGGTGCAACTCACCACCGAGCCCGATGAGCGCATCCCGCCCATGATGATGTTCAGCGTGGGGCTGTTCGGGCTGACGACCATCGCGCCGTGGATCTGCGCCGAAGTGCTGGAGTACAGCGAATGGCGCGTGATCTTCTGGCTGGAGCTTGGGCTGGCCGTGGTGGCCTGGGTTGCGATGTTCTTCCTGCCGCCTGAGCACCATCAGCCGCGTACACGCGCCGCACGCCGCCCGCACGAAGCACCGCCGGAAGACAGTCAATGGGATTGGGTGGGCGTGGGCGCCATCGCCATCGGTGCGCTGTCGTTCCTGATGGGCTTGTCGGAACTGCGCTACAACCGGCTGACGGCATCGCCCGTGATTCCGCTGTTGCTGTTGGGTGGTGCCGCTGCGCTGCTGCTGGCCATCCACCGCCTGCGCACACACCCGGACCCGTGGCTCGACCTCTCGCGCCTGAGCGGCCGCCGCTATTTGTGGGGCATCGGCTTTTACGGCGTGTATTACCTGATGAGCGGGTATTGGTCGTACCTGTTTCCGGCCGTGTCGCAAGGTGGACTGGGCTTCACCTTCCGGACGACCACGCTGTTCCTGATGATCAGCGGTGCGGTGTCGACCGTGGCGGCAGTGATCTTCACGGTCTGGCTGCCGTTCTTCTTCCGCAAGCGCCGCTTTATCGCCATCGGCTTTGCCATCTATGCCGCGGCTGCCCTGTTGCTGGCCACGAGTCTGATGCCCGGCGCGCCGGACTACGCGTTCTTTCCCGTGTCGTTTCTGGAAGGCATGACGCCGGTTGCAGTGATGATTCAGGTGGCGATGATGACCTACCTCGATCTCGACCGCGAAGACTTCGCGCACGGCTATCAGATGAAGAACATCGCGCGCCAGTTCGCCACCGCGGTGGGCACGGGGTTGGCCGTGGTGTCGCTGCAGACGCAGCAGGCGGAATCGCGCTCGCTGATCGTCGCCCACGTCACGCGCTTCACTTCGGACCTGCAGGCAGCCAACCCGCTCACGCCGCAACGGCTGGCCAGCCTGTCGGCCGAGATCGACCGCCAGGCCACGCTGCTGGCCGGCACGCAGCTCTTCAGCTGGTTTGCGGTGGCATGTGGGGTGCTGGCGGTGGTGGTGCTGGTGCAGCGGTCGCTGCGCTAAACGTCCGAGTTCGCCGCCAACACTCTGGCAATAAAATCCGCTTTCGCTTGCCGATACGACGCCATCGGCTGCCCTGCACTGCTCGCCTTCAACGCATTGAACGCCGTCACAAGATTGGGATTGCGCAACAGGCAGTCTCGGAATTGCACAAACACATCCAATTCCGAACCCCGCGCGACCAATTGCACGCCCAGGGGTGGATGGTGGCTGTCGTCCTTGAACGCCGAAAACTCCGCGCTGCGGAATGATCCGGGATTGCGTGCATAGCCTGTCGCCAGCAGCGCATCAACGCGGGCAACGTCTTCACGATTCACACGCACGCAAACATCCAGGTCGCCTTTGGTCAGACAACCTGGAATGGCCGTTGAACCGATGTGAACGATGTCAGCGGAAGGCGGCAACCGACAGGCCCAGGCTGCAACGAACGCCGCAAACGCTGCGTCTGCCTGCGGTGCCACTTCATCGTGTGCTCGCAGCACAAGCGTATCGACCGCCATGCCCTACGACTTCTGCACCGCGTACTTCCCCGCCCCCGTCACAGCCAGCAAAAACAGCCCGCCCATGATGCTGAGGTTCTTGTAGAACTGCACCATGTTGGCGGTCTGCATGGCGCCTTCCACGTTCCAGAAGGTGTGGGCAATCAGCGCGGTGCCCAGCACGAACAGCGCCATCAGCAAGGCCAGCGGTCGCACCCAGAAACCGATCAGCAGCGCGATCCCCACACCGAACTCCATGACGACCGCGACGGCGGCGGCGAGCATCGGCATCGGTGCGCCCACCGTCCCCATGTACCCGACGGTGCCCTGGAAACCGGTCAGCTTGCCCCAGCCGGAAATCAGGAACAGCAGCATCATCAGCACGCGACCGAGCAGGATCAGCTCGTCGCGCCAACGTTCGACGAATGCGTTCATGGCAGTCTCCATAGCCATTGGTGATGCTTGAAGCTTAGGCGCTGGACTTGCTAAGTGTGGTTTCGAGCGCATCGAGTACCGCCTGAATCACTCCATGCCGCACATGCTCTTTCCGTTCGATCATGCCGACGGTGCGCACAGGCGTTTGCGGCGGCATGGGCAGCACGCGCAGAGCGGGGTCGCTCTCCCAGCTTGCGCGGCGCAGGCGCGGCACCAGTGTCACGCCCACCTGCTGGCGCACCAATTCGACAATCGCCTCGATCGAGTTGACCTCGATGAATTCGTTGACGGCCATGTGCGTCTTGCGCAGGGCGCGGTCGATGAGTGCGCCGGTGCGTACCGCGCGGTCGAAGCGCAGGAACGGATGCGTGCGCAGGACCTCTTCTGCGCGGCCGCGCGTGTGGCGACCCGCCACGACAACCAGCGGTTCGGTATAGAGCGGGTGCCAGGCCAGGTTGGCGGGCAGACGCTCCAGATGTTCGACCACCAGCGCACCATCCAACTCCCCCGCTTCCACCTGCTCGGCAAGTTCGCCGGACTTGCCCGTGATCAGCTTGACGTCGAGCCCCTTGTGCGCCTGCTTGAGCCCCGCCACGGCGTGCGCCAGCGAGCCCATCACCGACACCACGGCGCCAATCGCGACAGCGCCGGCCAATTCAGTCTGGGGTTCATCGCCGATGCGCATGGCGTCGTACAGGCCCAGCAGGTGCTCGGCCTGGGGCAGCAGCGCGCGGCCATGCGCGTTGAGCGTGACCGTACGCCCGGAACGATCGAACAAGTCGCGGCGTAATTCGGCTTCCAGCGCGCGCATCTGCAGGCTGACGGCCGCCTGCGTGAGCGCCACGCGCTCTGCAGCAGCGGCAAACGAGCCGTGGCGTGCCACGGCAACGAAGGTGCGGAGAAAGCGAACGGTGCTCACAAGGTACTCACCAGCAGGCGTAGACGATTCTCAAGTTTTTCTTAAGCAATATCCAACGAATTTTAGCTTTATTAAATTCCGTGCACCGCAAATAATCATCCGATCCACTCAGCCCACCTCCCCTCCCAAGCCATGTCCCACCGCTTCGATTGGCAGAACCCCTACCCCACCGTGCGCATTCCGCTGTTTGCGCGCAATGTTGTCTCCACCTCGCACCCGCTGGCGGCGCAGGCCGGATTGCGCATGTTGCTCGCGGGCGGCAGCGCGGTAGATGCGGCCATTGCGGCGGCAGCCATGCTGACTGTGGTGGAGCCCGTTTCGTGCGGCCTGGGCAGCGATGCCTTCGCCATCCTGTGGGACGGCAAAGAGCTGCACGGCCTGAATGCCTCCGGCACGGCACCGCAGGCGTGGAACCTGGATTACTTCCGCAACAAGTACGGCGAAGACGCAAACGGCACGCCCAAGCGCCCGACGCGCGGCTGGGATGCGGTGACGGTGCCCGGCGCCATCTCGGCCTGGGCCGCGTTGCACGCGCGCTTTGGCAAGCTGCCGTTTGCCGATGTGCTGGAACCCGCAGCGGAGATTGCCGAACGCGGTTACACCGTCTCGCCCATCGTCGCGCACAAGTGGGCGGCCGCCATTCCTGATCTGCAGAACCAGCCGGGTTACGCACAGGCATTCATGCCGCACGGCCGCGCGCCGGAAGTGGGCGAGAAGTTCCAGCTGACGGATGCCGCCGCCACACTGCGCCGCATCGGCCAGACCAATGGCCGCGATTTCTATGAAGGCGAACTCGCCGAGCGCATTGCCGCCTACGCGCGCGAATGCGGCGGCGCCATGACCGCGCAAGACCTGCGCAACTATCAGCCCGAGTGGGTCAAGCCAATCACCAAGCGCTACCGTGGCTACGACCTGCACGAGATCCCGCCCAATGGCCAGGGCATCGCCGCGCTCATCGCGCTGGGCATTCTCGACCGCTTCGACCTGAGCGCGCTGCCGGTCGACTCCGCCGATTCGCAGCACCTGCAGATCGAGGCGATGAAGCTGGCGTTTGCTGATCTCTACAAGTACGTGGCCGATCCGCGCTCGATGGAAGTCACGCCCGAGCAGATGCTCGACGATGCGTACCTCGATGCACGCGCCAAGCTGATCGACATGGGCCGTGCACAGGTGCCGACCTTCGGCATGCCGCGCGCCGGTGGCACGGTGTACCTGACGGCTGCAGACGAGAACGGCATGATGGTCTCGTTCATCCAGTCCAACTACATGGGTTTCGGCTCGGGCGTGGTGGTGCCGGGCACGGGCATCAGTCTGCAGAACCGCGGCTTCGGTTTCTCGATGGATGCGCGCTCGGCCAACGTGGTGGAAGGCGGCAAGCGCCCGTTCCACACGATCATCCCGGCGTTCCTCACGAAGGACGGCAAGCCGCAGATGAGCTTTGGCGTGATGGGTGGCGACATGCAGCCGCAAGGCCATCTGCAGACGCTGGTGCGCATGCTCGACTACAAGCAGCAGCCGCAGGCCGCGTGCGACGCGCCGCGCTGGAAGGTCAACCGTGATTTCACGCTCGACGTGGAGGCCACCATGAACGCCACCACCGTCGCCGCACTGGAGGCGCGCGGACACAAGCTCAAATCGGTGGCCGATCCGTATATGGATTTCGGCTCGGGCCAGTTCATCTGGCGCCTGTCGGACGATGCTGACCACGGTTACGTGGCCGCCAGCGACAGTCGCCGCGATGGCCACGCCGTGGGCTTCTAAGCCAGCGAACACAAGCGCGTTGACCCGTGGACCGGGCGGGCAACGCGCTGCAGTTCCATAACAACGATCCCGGCCGGCACCAAAGGAACCCTCATCATGACCGCCCCTTCTGCGGCAGGCGCTGCTGCACCCGCTCGCCCTGAAAAAACCGATGCCGCCCACGCGTGGCGCATCATCATCTCGTCGTCGATCGGCAATGCGCTGGAGTGGTACGACTTTCTCGTCTACGGGTTCTTTGCGTCCATCATCGGCAAGCTGTTCTTTCCGGCGGATGACGAGTGGGTATCGCTGCTGTTTGCAGTGGGCAGCTTTGGCGTGTCGTTCATCACGCGGCCGGTGGGTGCGATCGTGCTCGGCATGTATGCGGACAGGAAGGGGCGCAAGGCCGCACTGACGCTGTCGATCCTGTTGATGATCGTCGGCACGCTGGCGATTGCAGTGATGCCGAGCTATCAGCAGATCGGCATCGTCGCGCCGATCACCATCCTGCTTGCGCGCCTGGTGCAGGGCTTTGCGGTGGGCGGCGAGTTCGGTAGCGCGACGGCGTTCATGGTGGAGCACAGCAAACACGGGCGCGGCTACTACGCGAGCTGGCAGTTTGCGAGCCAGGGCATTGCGACCATCCTTGCTGCGGGGCTGGGCGCGCTGTTGACGGCATCGCTCACGCCGGCTGATCTGGAGGGCTGGGGCTGGCGCCTGCCGTTCATCTTCGGCCTGCTGGTCGGCCCGGTCGGTTTTTACATCCGCCGGCATCTGGACGAAACGCCTGAGTTCGTTGCCGAGCAAAAGAAGACGACGGTCGATCCGCAGGCCTCGTTCAAGGCGCAGTGGACCAACCTGCTGCTGGCGGTGGGCGTGGTGGCACAGTCCACCGTGTCGGTGTACGTGTTGCAGCTCTACATGCCGACGTATGCCGTCAAGCAACTGCATCTGCCGGCCGCGCAGTCGTTCGCGGTGGTGGTGCTCAACGGTGGGCTGCAGTTCCTGCTGTCGCCGGTCATGGGCGCGTTGTCCGATCGCATCGGCCGCATCCGCATCATGCTCACCACGTCGGTGCTGATGATCGTGTTGATCTATCCGATGTTTGCGCTGCTGCGCGCGTATCCGACCATCGGCGCGTTGCTGGCACTGCAAGCCGTATCGGGCATTTTCAAGGCGGCGTATTCGGGGCCGATGCCGGCGTTGATGTCGGAGATCTTCCCTACGCGCGTGCGCTCGACGGGGCTGTCGCTCGGCTACAGCCTGGGCGTGACGCTGTTCGGCGGGTTCGCACCGTTCATCGTCACGTGGCTGATTCACACGACGGGCGATACGCTGGCGCCGAGCTACTACGTGCTGACGGCGGCCGTGGTGAGCGGCATCTCGCTGACGATCATCGCGTTGCGCCATCGCAGGGCTGGACGCGCTTCCTGAGCGTTTACTCTTTCTTTACACCGCCCCACTGCCCTTTTTCACGCTTTTTGCGAGCGAACCGATACGGTGTCACCATGTTCAACGACTTGGCGATGCCAGCCACCGCCTTCGCATCATGGGCCGATCCATGCTTCTGTCTTCGCTCGTTCCGCAGCTGCTGCCGCCCTCGCCGGCAGCGGCCTCTCGTGTGGATTCTCGCGTGGTTGCCACGCCGGCACGCCAGTATGTGAGCCTGCGCGTAACGGTGCCAAGCGATGAACCCCACGCGGTTCGCCGTCAGTTGCATGCATTGCTGGGCGACGCGCTCGGTCTGTACATCGTCCAGCACGACGCGCGCCGTCACACCATCAGCGTGGATCTGGAACTCGTGCATGCCGATGTGGATGCTGTCATCGGCGCCCTGCTGCGCGGCCTGCCGCGCGCCACGCTCGGCCGCGTTACCCCGCTCAAGCGCGGGCATGCCCACCTGCTGCACTGAGGCACGCCATGTTTTCGGGCATCTGGATTCCGCTGGTCACCCCCTTTCACGACGATAAAGTCGACACGACTGCGCTACGCCGGCTGGTGCGTCACTACCAGGGCGCGGGCGTCGCAGGCTTTGTCGCGCTGGGCACCACAGGCGAAGCCGCACTGCTCTCGCAGATCGAGCGCTACACCGTGCTGGAGACGATCGCAGAGGCATGCGACGGCCGCACACCCTACCTGATCGGCGTGGGCGCGGCCGACACGCGCGAGGTCTGCGCACAGATCCGCCACTACGAGCGCTGGAACAGCGCGGGCTATCTCGTGCCACCGCCCTACTACGTGTGCCCATCGCAGGCGGGCTTGCGCTGGCACTACACGCAGGTGGCGGCCAGCACGTCGCGCGCGGTGGTGCTCTACAACGTGCCCAAGCGCACGGGCGTGGCTATCGCCCCGCATACCGCGCTGGTGCTGGCCGAGCAGGCCAACATCGTCGCCATCAAGGAATGCGTGGCCGACAACTTTGGCGCGCTGCAAGGCGGGCCGCTCGATGTGCTGAGCGGGGATGACAGCGCGCTGCTCGACTGCCTCGCGCACGGCGGTGCAGGCGGCATTCTTGCCGGAGCGCATATCCGCCCGGAGTTGTTCGTGGCTTTGGTGGAGCACTACCGCGCTGGCCGTGTCGACGAGGCCAGGCGTCTGGCCCAAGCACTCGCGCCGCTGGCTGCGCTGCTGTTTGCGGAGCCCAACCCGGCGCCGGTCAAGGCGCTGCTGGCCGAACTCGGACACATCGGCGAGCAGACACGCGCACCGATCCTGCCGGTCACGGAATCGTTACGCCGCCGCCTGGTGGCAGCCTTGCAAGCACTGGAGACCGTCGAGGCCGACCGCGCATTGCGGCTGGCCTGATGTCTGCGTTCAAGCCGCGGCTTACGCGCCCTTGTACCAGTGCGCATTCCACGCACTGGCCGCCCTGCGGTACGTGACGTCGTGTCGGGTGCCGCGATGGTGGCGGCGCGGCGTGCTCGCGACGGGGCCGTCGCTGTCAACGTCGTTGGCAGATTCCGTCGCTGCGACGGTATGCGTGGTGGCGGGCGGAACCTGCGAGTAGACACGCTGCTCCATGCGGTCACGCGCTGCCTCGACCGGATCGGGCTGCGCGGCCTGCGGCGTTGCAGCGCTGGCCGGGGTCACCGCCATCGCTACGCTCGTTGCGTCACTGGCCTGCACGGCGGCGGGCGTATGCCCCGCCAGGCTGTGCACCCACGGTGCGTGCGCCATCCCCACGTAGATCGCCCCCGTCACTGCAATGAACGCAGCCGCCACGTTGGTGAATGCGCCGTTGACGATGGCACTCGAAGCACGCGACCACCAGGGCTTGTGCTCGACCTGTGCCTGCAGCACGTCGGCCACCTCCGTCGGGTCGACATAGGTGGCAGCCGGTTGCGGGGTATCGATGGGTTCGGGTGGCTGGGTGGTAACGGAAGCGGGCAAGCGCATGGCGAGAACTCAAGATCCTGGGTCAGCAACATCGCGCGTTGCCGATCGTTATTCGGGAATGGCCGCATGACACGCACGTGACAGCGTGAAGCGGCGCAGCAGCCTCGTTGCGGCGATCAGCCGTCAGTAGCAAATTCCTTGCCGGACGTTGTGCATTGCGACAAACACCCGCCAACCCTTGTCGGTGCTCGCCGTTGCCCCAGAAACAGACGATTTGGCCATCCGACGGAGTGCCCGTGCGCATGCAAGGCAGGTAGACTTTGCAAAGTTTACCGGGTGTGACACCCGAGTCTGCACATCAAGGAAATCCAGGGAGAACGACGTGCGTTGGGATGACATGCGCGAAAGCAACAACGTTGAGGATGAACGCGCATCCTCGGGCGGTGGATTTGGCGGTGGCGGCATGCGGCTGGGCATCGGCGGCATCGCCATCGTGGCGGTGGTCGGCCTGCTGATGGGCAAGAACCCGCTGGAAATCCTGGGCATGGTGATGCAGGTGTCGCAAAACGCGCCCACCACGCAGAGCACGCAGCACACACCCGCGCGGCCCACCGGCGAGACCGACAACGACCGCAGCAAGCAATTGGTCTCGCACGTGCTGGGCGATACCGAAGACACCTGGACGCAACTGTTCAAGCAGGCCGGCCGCGCATATCAGCCGCCCAAGCTGGTGCTGTTCCGCCAGGGCATCCGCTCGGGTTGCGGCGACGCCACCTCGGCTGTCGGCCCGTTCTACTGCCCGGCCGATACCAAGGTCTACCTGGATCTCGGCTTCTTCGATGAACTGCGCCGCAAGTTTGGCGCGCCGGGTGATTTTGCAGCCGCCTACGTTGTCGCGCACGAGGTGGGCCACCACGTGCAGAACCTGCTGGGCGTGTCCGACAAGGTCAGCCGTGCGCAGGCAGGCAAGTCGCAGGCCGTGGCCAATGCGCTGTCGGTCAAGCTGGAGTTGCAAGCCGACTGCCTGGCCGGCGTGTGGGGGCATTTCGCGCAGAAACGTGGCCTGCTGGAACGTGGTGATCTGGAGCAGGCACTCACCGCCGCCCACGCCATCGGCGATGACACCCTGCAACGCAACGCCGGCCGCAGCGTCACGCCCGATGCCTTCACGCACGGCACGTCGGAGCAGCGCATGCACTGGTTCCGCCAGGGCTTTGATGGTGGCGATATCCGCCAGTGCGATACGTTCAAGGCCGGGGCGGATGCCTGATCGGCGCGCATGAAAAAAGGGCGTGCCCGCAACAGGCACGCCCACGATCTGTACAACTGCCGACTTACACGTGTTGTACAGAGACTGATCGAAGCGCCACACCGTTCTGGTGCGGCGCCCGCTTCTCCCCCGCTTTAGTTGTACGTATAGATCGTGCTCTTGGCGCTGTTGTCCAGCATGCGGTAGCTGAAGTTCAGCGAACGTGAGGTGCTGGTCGTCAGGGCCGGGACTTGCTGTCCACTCGGCAGAGTGATGACCGCCGACGTAGCGCCCTTGGGCACCGCCGTCTGCGCGCTGTACGTGCCGGCAGGGTCGATGACGACCGCCACGCCGCCGACTTGCTGGGCTGAAACGTTCTGCACCCAATCCACCGTCAACGACGTCAGCGGACCGCTCAGACTGCTGTTGGTTGGATCCAGCGCCGCCAGCGACTGGCTCCCGGGCGTATTCCACGGCAGATTGACGCCCTGCGTTGCCGCGACGAGGTCCGTCAGAAGCGTCTTCTTGATACTCAGGTCCGGGCTTGCCGCGTTCGTGTTCGAGCCGTAGAACAGCGCGATCGTGTACTTCACCCCTTTGGTGACCGCCGTTTGGTCGAGGTTGTCTCCCGACTGAGCCCAGGTGAGGCCAGTGGGATTGGGTTTCACCAACTGAGACGCCGCTGAACCGCTGATCCCGGTGGTCTTGGAGAGCCAGAAGTTCGGGCAGTTGTATGTCGGCGTTAAGGTCTTACCCGTATTCCCGCACTGGTAGGAGGTCGGAATCGTCCCTGTCTTGTTGGCGAGATCCATGTACACCTGGCCGGTCACCACGGGCGGGACGAACACCAACCCCGCCTGCGGAAGCCCCGGCCCTGTCACGATCGCATAGGTCAGATTGCCTGTGCCGCTGATGACGGTGCCGGGTCCGCCAGCATTGATCAGGAACTGGACACCATTGCGGAAGTGGCTGAAGTTTCCGGAACTTGGGTTGAACTGCTCGACGCGTCGGATTACGGTCTTGACCGTGATATCGACCGACTGCTGGTTACCCACCAGCCACCAGTTCGACGCATGCGCGCTCGATGCCCCCGCCGCGATGAAGCGCGCCATGGTGATGAGGTTGCCCGGGTTGCCGTTGGCATCCAGGTACTTGATGTTGACGATCGCCTCATCCTGCCCGGATGAACTCGATGCCGCCGGATAGAACGCCATGATCTCGGGCACGCTGAATTGCGCGCCGGTCATGCTGTCGCTGGTCAGCAGGCTGTAGAGCCACTGCCCGCCCTTGTAGCCGTTGTGCAGGAAGGCGATGCCGCCCGCGTTGCCCTTGTCCGACATGATGTTCTGGCAGGCCGAGCCGAGCGTGGTGACGGTAGCGCCCCCCTGCGTGGCCGGCACGGTGGTGTCCGTCGCGGCTGCGCGCTGCGCGGTGGGTTGCGCAAAGCACGTCGTCAGCGCGCTGGCCATCGCTTGCACGCCCTGCGTGAGCGTCGACACGTTGGCCGCCGGTGCGGGAAGCGGCGAGCCGCCGCTGGTGGCCGTGGCCAGGGGCACCGGCGTGGGGTTGTCCACGGTGGACAACTGCAGCTGGCCGCTGGTCGGATCCTTCGACACCTTGACGATATCGAGTACCTGGTCGGCGGTATTGCCGCTGGAAGATGCCGTGGCGGCAGAGATGCTGGTACCGAACGGGTCATAGTTGGCCGGCGCGCCAATGGCGCTGAGCACGGATGCCAGCTGCGCGACCACGTTGGCCGTCACCGTCTTGAGCGCCGTAGCATCCACCGCCTTGGAGCTGACCACGGTGAGCGGATTGCCGTCCGGTGAGAGCTGCGCAACGATGGCGGTCGTCAGCGGCGTGGCGTTGAGCGTGAGCGGCGAGCCCGCGGGCGGCGTGACGGTGGTCACGCTCACCAGCGGTGCTGTGTTGCCCGTCGGGTCGGTCACCACCACGAAGAACGGTGCCGCCTCGCCCGCCTTCAACGTGCAGGTGTACGCGCCCAGCGCGGTGGTGGTGATCGCCGTTTCCACGCAAGGCGAATTGCCGGCGCTGTCCGTCACGGCCACGTTGGCGTTGGGTAGCGCGCTGCCGGTGGCGGCCGTACCGGTCAACGACGCCGAGGCAGGTGTTGTGGTGCCACCGCCGGAGCTGGCCGAACTGCTGTCCGATCCACCGCAGCCAGCGACCAGGAGCGCCACTGCCAATGCTGCCGCCGTCAAGGCAACAGCGCCCGTATGCCGGCCGCGGCCGGTGCTGTTCGTTTGCATGAAACCCCCGTAGTTGGTTCTACCGATTTCCCGTGGATTGAACCGGGTGCGCTCTGACGGCGCATGCCGGATGCCGCAATGGCTGTCCTTGCCACTGCGACACGCCGGTCATCGTAGAGACACCAGCCGGGCAGCGCATCCCCAAATTTGGGGATGATGCAAACCGACAACGGGGGGGATTCCGCGCCTGGAGATCAGCGCCCGCCGGAGCAATCCAGCAGCGCACCGGTCACGTACGACGCCGCATCCGAGAGCAGCCAGACGATGGTCTCAGCCACTTCTTCCGGCTTGCCCGGGCGGCCAATGGGGGTGGTGGAGCCCAACCGCTGTGCGCGGTCCGGCTGTCCGCCCGAGGCGTGGATGTCGGTCTCGATCAGGCCGGGGCGCACCGCGTTCACGCGCACGCCGTCGCGCGCCAGCTCGCGCGCCAGGCCCAGCGTCATGGTGTCGACCGCCCCCTTGGACGCCGCATAGTCCACATACTCATGCGGCGAGCCCAACCGCGATGCCGCGGACGACACATTCACCACAGCACCGCCCACGCCACCGCGCGACGTCGACAACCGCCGCGCCGCCTCGCGCGCGACCAGGAAGGCGCCCAGCACATTGGTCTCGAACATCGTGCGCAGGCGGTGCGTGGTCATGTCGGCCACGTCCTGCGCCTCGGCCACGATGCCGGCGTTGTTGACCACACCGTGCAGCGGCCCGAAGCGCCCGGCGGCGGCCTCGAACAAGGCAATCACATCCTCATCGCTCGACACATCACCCTGCACCGCCAGCGCGTGGCCGCCGGCCTGTTCGATCAGGCCGACCGTCTCCTCGGCAGCAGCGCGGTTGCCGCGATACTGCAACGCAACAGACCAGCCGCGTTGCGCGCACAGCACTGCCGTGGCGCGACCGATACCCCGGCCCCCGCCGGTGATGACGATGGTCTTGGACATGCCTATCTCCCGATGTGTTGTTGTGAGGTCTGCTCGCATCTGAACCGGATGCGAACAGACCTCCTGCATTGTGCCGGTATGCCGACTTTTCGGCACCGAGGGACTTGTCCGAATCCGGCGAACGCATGCGACCCGACAGGGCTAGACTAGGCTCCAAACTCCCCGGCCACCACCATGCACCTCGACCACGACGCCTGTTACCACGCCGTGCAATCGCGCGACCGGCGCTTTGACGGCTGGTTCTTCGTGGGTGTGACGTCCACCGGCGTATATTGCCGGCCGATCTGCGCAGTCCGGACACCGCAGCAGAAGAACTGCCGCTTCTTCATCACGGCCGCCGCCGCCGAGCGCGCGGGCTTCCGCCCCTGCCTGCGCTGCCGGCCAGAACTGGCGCCAGGGCACAGCCTGGGCGAGATGTCGTCCAACCTCGCCCGCGCGGCCGCCCGCATGATCGACGAGGGCTTTTTGCAGGAGCACGACCTCACGGCATTGGCGGCTGCCGTGGGCGTGACGGACCGCCACCTGCGCCGCATCTTCCGCGCGGAGTTCGATGTCTCGCCCATTGAATACGCGCAAACGCAGCGCCTGCTGCTCGCCAAGCGACTGCTGACGGATACGGCCCTGCCCGTCGGCGACGTGGCCTTTGCCGCAGGCTTTGGCAGTGTGCGGCGTCTGAACAGCGGGTTCGCCGAGCACTATGGCTTTGCCCCCACGCGCCTGCGCACCCGCACCGCCGTTGCAGCGGCCCCCGATGATGGCCCCACGCTCATGCTCGGCTACCGCCCGCCGTTTGCATGGCATGCGCTGCTTGATTTCCTGCGCGCCCGCGCCGTGGACGGCGTGGAGGTGGTCGATGCCGACAGCTACGCGCGCACGATCACCGTCGACTACGCCGGTGCACAGCACACGGGCTGGCTGCATGCGCGCAACGTGCCGCAACGCCATGCCATCGCACTCACGCTATCGGCCAGCCTGCTGCACGCCATGCCGCCCGTGCTGGCCCGCGCACGGCGCTTGTTCGACCTGGATTGCCGGCCGGACGTCGTGGACGCGCATCTTGGCGCACTGGCGAACGACACGCCGGGCCTGCGCGTGCCCGGCGCCGTAGACGGTTTCGAGATTGCTGTGCGCGCCATCACCGGCCAGGTGATTTTGCTTGCGCAGGCACGGCGCATCCTGGCCCGTATGACGGCTGCGCATGGCAACGCGTTGGCGCAACCGCATGACGGGCGACCCGGCCTCTCGATGACGTTTCCCTCCGCTGCCACGCTGGCACAAGTCGACCCGCGCACGCTGTCTGCCGACACCGGCCTGCAGGCCAGCCGCGCCGTTGCGGTGGTTGAACTTGCCCGCGCCATCGATGGCGGCCAGCTACGATTGGAGCCCCTGGTACCGCTCGCCCCCACGCTGGCCACACTGCAAGCGTTGCCCGGCATTGGTGAATGGACCGCGCAATACGTCGCCATGCGCGCGCTCGGCTGGCCCAACGCGTTTCCGCTGGGCGACTACGTGCTGCGCAAGCGCCTGGCCAACGGCGATGGCGCCCTGCCCACACGCCGCGCCATGATCGCGCGCGCCGAACCGTGGGCGCCGTGGCGCGCTTACGCCGCCATGCATCTCTGGCACCGCGACGACGCGTTCCACCCCGAACCCGCCGACGCGCCGGTTGCCTTTGCGAGCTGACCACCATGTATCGCCACACCTTCCCCTGCCCTCTCGGCGATCTGCTGCTGACCGCCACCGGCACACATCTGACCGGCGCGTTCTTCACCGGCCAGAAGACGATTCCCGTGAATGCAGCACGCATGCCATCGGGCGCTGACCTGCCGATCATCCGTGAAGCGCAAGCGCAGTTCGAGGCGTACTTTGCCGGCAAGCTGCGCCTCTTCGATCTGCCGATGGCACCGGCGGGTACCCCGTTCCAGCAGGATGTCTGGCGCCTGCTGTGCGAGATCGACTTCGGCCAGTGCAGCACCTATGGCCAGATCACCGCGCACCTGGGGCTCACGCGCGAGCGCGCACGTGCCGTGGGCACCGCGGTGGGGCGCAACCCGATCTCGATCGCCATTCCCTGTCACCGCGTGGTAGGTGCCGACGGCGCCCTCACGGGGTATGCCGGTGGCCTGCCCCGCAAGGCCGCGCTGCTGCGGCTCGAGGGCCATCCCGCACAGGTGGGTGAACGGCTGCCGATGCCTGATGACAACCGCCAAGGCACGCTGGATCTGGCATCAGCATGAAACGTTCGAAGCGTGGACAATGGCGTCCGCAACGGTCCCCCTCCCGGTTTCACACCCAACAACGATAACGAGACAACCTAATGCGCCGCTCCGATGTTCTGGAACTCCTGACGCTTGCTGCCCTCTGGGGCGGCTCCTTCCTGTTCATGCGTGTTGCCGCGCCGCAGTTCGGGCCGGTTGCGCTGATCGCGCTGCGCGTGGGAATCGCCTCGTGCTTCCTTGTGCCCGTGCTGGCGTGGCGCGGGGGCCTGGGTGCACTCCGCACGCACTGGCCGCATATGCTGGCTGTAGGCGTGCTGAATTCGGCCATTCCATTTTGCCTGTTCGCCTACGCGGAACTCACCCTGACGGCCGGCTTCACCTCCGTGCTCAATGCAGCCACGCCACTGTTCACCGCGATCGTCGCCTTTCTCTGGTTGGGAGATCGACTATCGTCGTGGCGTGTTCTGGGCCTAGCTATCGGTTTCGTGGGCGTGATCGTGCTGGTTGGAGGCTCGTCCGTGATTGATGCGAAGCAGGGCGGGCTAGCTGTGGCAGCAGCGATCGGCGCGACCGTGCTATATGGCGTTGCCGCCAGCTATACCAAACGCTACCTGACCGGCGTGCCGCCGCTGGCCACCGCAACTGGCTGCCAGTTGTTCGCAGCGATCGTGCTGGCGCCGCTCGCGGTCTGGCTGTGGCCCGCGCAGACGCCGACCGGCGACGTCTGGTTCCATGTCATTGGCCTTGGCATCGCCTGTACGGGCATTGCCTACATTCTGTTCTTCCGGCTGATCGCACATGTGGGGCCGATGCGCGCAGCCTCTGTTACCTTCCTGATCCCGGTGTTTGGCGTGCTGTGGGGCATCCTGTTCCTCGGTGAGCAACTCACGCTCAACATGGTGCTGGGCTGCGCGGTGATTTTGCTCGGCACGTCACTGTCGACCGGCGTACTGGCGCTGGGCAAAAAGGCGAGTACCGCCAACGAGAAGGATTCGCTTTCGCGTTCGAGCCGCTGATATCGTTCTTTTTGTGAAATCTCGCCCGCCAGGCTGGGCGAGATCAATCTGTTTGACCGGTGGGTGCGATAGGGTAGCGTTTCTTCCCCTGAGAAACCGCCACCATGTCGCCCTTGCCTGAGCGCTACGCCCGCCCGTCCGTCGTCCTGCACTGGCTGATGTTCCTGCTGTTCGCGGGTGCGCTGGCGGCCATCGAATACAAGGGCACGCTGCCCAAGGGCTCCGCCGGCCGCGCACTGTTCACGTCCATCCACATGATGCTGGGACAGTGCATCCTGCTCTTCGCCTGCGTGCGCGTCTGGGCGCGCTGGCGTTACACCGCGCCGGCAAACATCGGCGCTGCCTGGCAGATCGCCAGCGCCAAGCTGGTGCACTGGGTGCTGTACGCCATCATGTTCGCCATGCCGATCAGCGGCATCCTGTTCGTGCAGGCCGCCGGCAAGGACGTCACCTTCCTCACGTGGACGCTGCCCCGATTGGTGGCAGAAAATCCAGATTTGAAGTCGACACTTAAATCAGCCCATGAATTTGTTGGCAATGCGGTGTATTTCATCGTTGGCCTTCACATTGCGGGGGCGCTTTGGCACCAATTCGTGCAACGCGACAATTTGCTGACACGAATGCGATAAATCCTCGCTTTGCAATTCATACCTTGCCATTTCGACGTCATTGAAACGTCTTCCATGGCGTCACCAAAGGCTTTTCGGTCAGACTTAAAAAATTCTCAAAACTGAGATAGACGCCAGAAACATCGGCTTTCGTGCACTCGATCTTAACGATTCGATAATCCGATTTCAGAAAACTGCATCACCGAAATCGGGTTTTTCCGATTGTTGCCTATATTTTCTTTGCTATGCTCGGGCCTCGGTCGAAGAGGGGCGTGCAAGGGAATCGCGCAATCGCATTTGCGCACAGCAATTCCTGATGGCTGGCGGATCCTCCGCTACACGGCCAACCGCGCACGCTCCAGTCAAACACGTTGGATACGCGCATGCTGGACGTCTACCTGAACAAGCATCTGATCGGTCAACTGTCGTGCGACCGCAGCGGTTGGGCGTTCGAATACGACCCCCGGTGGCGGACCGCCTCGCAGGGTTTTGACTTGAGCCCGCATCTGCCGCGCGCCGCAGGCAACATTGCCGATACGGCAAAGACCCAGCCGGTACGCCACTTCTTTGAATACCTGCTGCCGGAATCGGCACGCGAGGCGCCCAAGGCTGCGGCGACAGCGCTGGAGCATCTAGCACAGGCTGCACCGCATCTGGATGGCCCGCTGTCGCTGGTGCCCACCGGGCTCAAGCCCTGCAGTGGCCGCGCAGACGGCCTGTCCGAGCGCGACCTCGTCCTGCAGTTCCAGCAAAGCGTTAGACGCCCGCACCAGCCCACACCGCTGCGCGTGGCCGAACCGCGCGCGCACTACGGCGTGCGTGCCGTGCCGGAATCCAGCGAGATCAGCCTGCCCTTCCTGGCCTCCAATGGCTTGCCGGTGTCGATGTGGCTGGGCCGCTTTGCCGCGCCGGCCAACGCTGCGCAATCCAGCCATTTTGTGCGGCTGGATCTGGGCGAAGGCAGCAACCTGCCCTACGCCACCATCAACCATTGCTGGGCCACGCTGCTTGGCCGCAGCATCGGGCTGGAAACGCCCTTCCTCGGCCTGCGCCAGTTTCCGGAAACTGCCGCCGTCGTGCAGCGCCTGGATCGCACCCTGCGCTGCAAGAGCGACGACACCGCGCTCGTGCAGGCCCGCTATGTTGTGTCCGCCGTGCAATTGCTTGGGCTCTCGCCCGAGCACCGCTTCCTGCCGATCACCGTTGAGCAGGTCGCGCAATGCGCACGCATGTGTGCCGACCCGACGGCCGCCACGGCATCGCTGTTCCGCTGGATGGTGTTCTGTCTGCTGATTGGTGGGCGCAACGCGTCCGCCGGCACGCTGCATTTCCACATCGGCCCGGATGGCGTCCGCCTGGCCGCACACGATCACCTGTTCTGCGCCGCTGTCTACGCCAACGAGTGGGATGCCGATGCGCTGTCGCTCGACGGAGAGCGCACCCCCGACGCGCAAGCCCGCTACGACGCCATCGATCAGGATGCCCTGCTGGCCCTGGCCGATCACCTCGGCTACGACGCTGCCCAGGCTCGGCGTGAACTGCTGCGCCTGATCAGCATGCTGGCGCCGCAATCGTCGTTCGTGGCGACGCACCTGTCGCAAGCGCTGGGGCATTCGCCCACACGCGCCGCGGAGATCGATTTCCTCGCACGCATCCACCGTCATGTGTCGGAAACGGCACGGCGGCTGGGTGGGAAAACGGCCGAAATCTGACGCGAGTCCGAAATCGGTCAGCAGGCGATCGAACAGGCTATAGAACGGCGAGGCTGATCGTGCCGTAACGGGCGTACCCGTGTGCGGCCAGCGTGTCCATTGCCTCGGCTTCAGCACGGGCAAAGGTCAGCGCCAGCACATCGGGGCTGCCGGCGCCGGTAGCAAAGGCTTGATAGGCCTCGTAGGCGTCGCGCGGCGACACGCCGCTGCGCTCAAGCACCCGCTGCGCGGCTTCCAATGCCGCGCGAATCGCCGTCTCACCGGGCGGCGCATCGCGAAACGCAAGCTGTAGACACGACGTCGAATTCATCCGCGTTTCGATCTCTGGAACGGCACACCCAACCCAGTCTAGGAAAACGCCTATCCAGTGCCAAGCGTGGCGGCTTCACAGGCGTACGATCATTGACCTGTCGACTTGGGGATACCCCGGGTGTGCATAACGGCCTCCCCCTGCATAATCGAATCGATTGACGAAGCAACGACTTTGCCCACAACGACACGAGCCAACAAGGAGATGCCCATGACCCACCGCCAGAAGCGCCTGAAACAGACAGCCCTCGCCTGGTTGATGGCCGGGACCGTACTGCCCGCCTTCGCGCAGATTCCGTTCAGCCCCGGTGGCAGTTCGCCCGCGCCGGCACAGGCGTCGGTTGCTGCAGGCGGGATCGACGTGGCGCAAATCAAGCCGGCGGTGGATGCCGCGGTCAATGCCGAATACGGCCAGCTCGACACGCTCTATAAGGACATCCACGCGCATCCGGAACTGGCCTTCCAGGAAACACGCACGGCCGCCAAACTGGCCGAAGAGATGCGCAAGATCGGTTTTGACGTGACGGAGCACGTGGGAAAGACCGGCGTGGTGGCGGTGTATCGCAATGGCCCGGGCCCGACGATTCTGGTGCGCACCGAGCTCGACGCGCTGCCGATGGAAGAAAAGACCGGCCTGCCCTACGCCAGCCACGTGCACACCAAATGGCGGGGCGAAGACGTAGGCGTGGCGCACAGCTGCGGGCACGACCTGCACATGGCGTCGTGGGTGGGTACAGCCAAAACGCTGGTGTCGCTCAAGGACCGCTGGCACGGCACGCTGGTGTTCGTTGCCCAACCAGCCGAGGAAGTGGTCGGCGGCGCGCAGGCCATGATCGACGATGGCTTCTTCAAGCGTTTCCCCAAACCCGACTATGCGTTTGCGCTGCACACGGGCCCGGGGCCGTATGGTTCGATCGTCTTCAACAGCGGGCCGATCACGTCCAACTCCGATGGGCTGGAAATCACCTTCAAGGGCCGTGGCGGCCACGGCTCCGCACCCGACAAGACCATCGACCCGGTGATGATGGCCGCGCGCTTCGTGGTCGATCTGCAAAGCGTGATCAGCCGCGAGAAAGACCCGCAAGAGTTTGGCGTGGTGAGCATTGGCGCTATCCAGGGTGGCAGCGCGGAGAACATCATCCCCGACAGCGTGTTGTTGCGTGGGACGATCCGCTCGTACAAGCCGGCCGTGCGTCAGAAGATGCTCGATGGCATCCGCCGCACGGCCAAGGCGGTGACGGAGATGTCAGGCGCGCCGGACGCTGACATCAAGATCACCGAGGGCGGCAAGGCCGTCAACAATGACTCGACCGTGGTCGCGCGCACCGAGGCGATGTTCAAGACCGCCTTCGGCAACGACCGCGTGCTGCGCGTGCCGCCGATTACCGCAAGCGAGGACTTCTCGGCGTTTGTTGACGCGGGCATCCCGTCGATGTTCTTCTTCATCGGCGTGAACGATCCGCAGACGTTCTTCGCCTCGCTCAAGCCGGGCGCGAAGCCGCTGCCGACCAACCACTCGCCGCTGTTTGCGCCGGTGCCAGAGCCGTCCATCAAGACGGGGGTGACGGCGATGTCGCTGGCGGTGCTCAATGCGCTGCAGTGGAACAAGACGGCAGGACCTTCGGCCGGACAATAACCGGCTGGCGGTGGATGCCAGACCAATTCGGGCGCGGCGCTACGGCAGCCGCGCCTTTTTGCTTTTCTTTCCGATGGGGACACTCATGCTTAACCGCTTCATCCGTACCAGCGCGCCCGTACTGTGCGCCGCCATGGCAGTGCCTGCCCTGGCCCAGACCGCGCAAACCACCAACCGCCTCGACGAGATCATCGCCCGCGGCACGCTGCGCGTCGGCACCACGGGCGACTACAAACCCTTCAGCTACAAAAACCCCACCGACGGCCGCTTCATCGGCCTGGACGTGGAGATGGGCGAGCAACTGGCCCGCGCGCTCGGCGTGAAGCTGGAAGTGGTGCCAACCACGTGGTCGACGCTGATGCAGGACTTTGCCGCCGACCGCTACGACATCGCCATGAGCGGTGTATCTGTCACGCTGGATCGTCAGAAGAAGGCGTTCTACTCGATCCCGTATCAGCGGGATGGCAAGACGCCAATCACGCGCTGCGAGAACCAGGCCAAGTTCCAGACGCTGGCGCAGATCGACCAGCCGAACGTGCGCGCCATCGTCAACCCGGGCGGCACCAACGAGAAGTTCGCACGCGCGAATCTGAAGCAGGCGCAGATCCGCGTGTATCCGGACAACGTGACGATCTTCAACGAGATCGTTGCCGGCCGTGCGGACCTGATGATGACCGACGCGGTGGAAACCAAGCTGCAGCAGAAGCTGCACCCGGAGCTGTGCGCCGTGCACCCGGAGGCACCGTTTGATTTCTCGGAGAAGGCCTACCTGCTGCCGCGCGACGTGGTGTTCAAGAACTTCGTCGACCAGTGGCTGCGGCAGACGATGGAAAGCGGTGAATTTGCCAAGCGCTTTGATGCGTGGCTGGCGTATCCGTGGAACGTGCCTGCCAAATAAGCCCCGGCCGACCCTGGCGCGCTATGCCTCAATGGCGCGCCGGGCCGCACGCTGCATCAGCACGATGAGGCACACGCCGTTGAGCACGGCGCCCATCAGCCAGACCGTGCCGGACCAGAACTGCGCGGTGGCCGCATAAACCGCAGTGGCCGCCAGCGGTCCGACCATGGCGGCGACGCTGGCCATGCTGGCCAACGCGCCCTGCAGCTCGCCCTGCTCGTGCTCGCTCACCTGGCGCGACAGCATCGCCTGCATGGCAGGCATGCCGATCTCGGCCATGCACAGCAGCACCATGGTCGGATAGACCATCCAGCCGGCGCTGATCCACGCCATTGCCGCAAAGCCGGCCATGTCCATCATCACGCTCAACACCACGGCGCGGCGCTCACCCACGGCACGCGCAATCGGCCCGGTCAGGAACGCCTGCGACAGCGCATGCATCAATCCGTAGGCCGCCAGCGACAGGCCGGCCGCACGCGTGTCCCAACCGAAGCGCGCTTCACCGTGGATCACCCACAGCGTCTGCGGAATCTGCCCGACGATCTCGATGATGGCCAGCACGATCAGAAAGGGCAGCAGCGTCGGCACGCGCGCCATGCGCCGCAATGACTGCACTGGCAGCAGCGTGCGCCAGGCAAACGGCGCGCGCTCGGTACGGCGTGATTCCGGCAACGCCACGCATGCAATCGCAAAATTGACGCCGTTGAGCACCGCCGCCAGCAGAAACGGCGCGCGCAGCCACCAGTCGCCCAGTAGGCCGCCCAGCGCCGGCCCGGCGATGAAGCCCAGGCCAAAGCACGCGTTCATGAGCCCATAGCGGCGCGCACGGTCGGCGGGCGCCGTGATGTCGGCGATGTAGGCCGTGCCCACGGCATAGTTGGCCCCGGTGATGCCCGCCACCACACGCCCCAGGTACAGCACCCACGCATGCGGTGACAGCGCCATCACCAGGTAGTCGATGGCCGCACCGGCCAACGACACCAGCAGCACCGGCCGGCGCCCGAACCGATCCGCCAGTGCCCCCAGGATCGGCGCGAACAGGAACTGCATGGCCGCATAGGCGGCGATCAGTAACCCGAACTCGAAGGCGATGTCACCGCTGTGATCGAGTTCGCGCAGCAAGCTCGGCAGGATGGGCATGATGAGCCCGACGCCCATGGCATCGAGCGCCAACGTGGAGAGAATGACGGCAAAGGCAGGCATGCGAACACGCCGCAGGCCCAGGCGGGCGGCGGCGCGTGAGGAAAGAAAGCCGCGATGATGCGCCCAAGCGGTGGCGCTGTGCAGCGGGTACGGCGGATGCGCAAGGCAAGCGCAAGCTTGCCAGCAGGTTCAGCGTCGGGTCAGTGCAGGTTGGCAGGCAGGCCGTGTTGCAGGGCGAGCGCGTCGCGCAACAGTGCATCGGTCATGTCACGGCCCAGCAGTACAGGATCGAAGCGCGCCGAAAAACGCGTCGAGCACGACTCCACCTGCAGCACGACCTGGCCCGGCGGCAGCAACTCGATGTCGACGTGGATGTCCTCGTCGTCTTCGGTAAAGGAATGCAGCAGGGTGAGCGCGCGATAGCCGTCGGCACGCTCCACTGCGGCTTCCGTCCAGGACGGCGCCAGCAGCGCGCAATCGACCAGCGTTTCGGGCTCCTCCGGACGATACAGGTGCAGGCCCATCATGGTGGACGCGGCATCGGCCACGCCCGACCATTCGGCAGCCGGAATCAGATCGCCCAGCAGGCGGACGTCGTCGACGGCGGCATCGGTCTGCACGAAGGCAGCGCCCAGGAAGAACGCCGTCTCGTCGCGAAAACCGCCTGCCACGGTATTGCGCCACAGGCGATGGCTGTTCTTGCTGCCCAGCGCCACCTGCGACAACACCTTGGCTGCGCGCGCACCATCGGCACCCGACCATTGCTCCACCGCGCCATGCGAGAACAGACGATCGGCCATCACCAAACCCACGCCTTCGGGCAGCACGCGCGCCTCCAACCATCGGGCAAGCACGTGCACACCACCGAACGGCATCTCCGGACGCCCGACCGCATGCGCACGCACGCGGCCGTTTTCCGGCACGTAGAACGGCATGGCAAACAGCCTCGCCTGATAAGCGACGCCGTCGATCTCGAATCGGGCGATGGACGCAGTGGTGATGGTCATGATGGTCTTCCTTGCAGCAGGGGCGGAAAGCGTCGCCCGCATCTGCTTCAACGACCGTTCGCGTGGAATGTTTAGTGGCAGACCGCCCTACTGGAGGGAGGGGGAATCCCCAGGTCTGCAATGCAACGCAACAATCTGTCGCACCCCGGGCCGGAATTTTTTGCTGGTCGGCACCGTCAGATGTTCGCTGTAAGGGTTATCCCGCATCGCATATTCATGTGTCATATCAATGACTTATGTGCAGGTTGCGGTGCTTGAGGGGTCACAATTGTTCGTGTTTTTTGAACAAAGAGTTTAAGAGAACTGCTTTTTTACCGCCCAAGCAACGACTAAGCTTATGCCATCGCGTTACTGCACTGCAGCGAATCTGCCCTGCAGCAATGCTCACCCCCCTGTTGTGGAGTCCATCATGAAGACCAAGAACCTGCTTATCGCCTCGCTGATCGCTATTGCTGCTGTGCCCGCCTTCGCTGCCGGCGTGCAGGGCAAAGACCCGTACACCAATGGTCAGGCCGTCACCAAGGGCGACCCGTACACCGATGGCGCTCGCAAGGCTGACCCGTACACCGACGGCGCGCTGCGCAAGGCCGATCCGTACACCGATGGCGCACTGCGCAAGGCAGACCCGTACACCGATGGCGCACTGGCCGGCAAGCGCGACCCGTTCACCGACGGCCTGTAAGCACATCTGCATCACCCCTGATTCATCTCCCTCCCCGATGCCAGGCGCCCAAGCGGTGCCGGTGCCGGTTTACTGAGGCGGCCATCTCCGGCCGCCTTTTTTTTGCTTCGCCTTTCCTGGCGAAAGCATGCGTGTGGCGCCATCTTTGCTACGTGGCGCATACATGGCACGGCCTCGCCTCACGCGGTCGCACCCGGTATGACCGGGCTTTCCCCCCTCAAGCCGCGCCCGCTGCGTCCGATATGATGAATGGCAACCATTGGCACAGCAGCGCCCCCTTGCGCCCGCTGCATTGGACGTGCCCTGCCAAGGCATCCGATCTAAACACCAACATGCGCAAGCGCATCGCCATCGAACACCTGCGGGTGGGAATGTATCTGGAGGAATTTGTCGGCTCGTGGCTGGACCACCCGTTCTGGCGGGCCCGCTTTCGCGTTGAAGATTCCGCCCAGTTGCAACGCCTGCGAGCCAGCGGCATCCGAGAAGTCTGGATCGATACCGCACGCGGCACCGACGTGGCTGCAGCCAACGCTGCGCCACCCGCACCCCCGAGCCCGCCGTCAGCACAGCCTGACGCCAGCATCACGCCGCGCCCGATTACGTACGCCGAAGAAATGCGCCGTGCCGGGCGCCTGATCAGCAAGGCAGAAGTTGCCGTCAAGGCGATGTTTTCCGACGCGCGCATGGGCCGCACCATCGAGGCGCGTGACGCGCTGCCGCTGGTCGAGGCGATCTCCGGCTCGGTCGACCGCCACCCGAGCGCCTTGATCAGCCTCGCGCGCCTGAAGACGAAAGACCGCTACACCTTCCTGCATTCCGTGGCGGTGTGTGCGCTGATGGTGTCGCTCGGCCGCCAGCTCGGCCTGTCCGACGATGAAGTCCGCGACGCGGGCCTGGCTGGCCTGCTGCACGACATCGGGAAGGTCGCTATTCCGCCCGAGGTGCTGAACAAACCGGGCGCGCTCACCGCCGATGAATTCCGTACCGTAATCGTTCACCCGCAGGCCGGGCACGACATCCTGGTGGGCGACACCGGCATGCGCGACATCGCGCTCGACGTCTGCCTGCACCACCACGAGCGCATGGACGGCACTGGCTATCCGCACAAGCTGGCCGGCGAAGGCATCTCGCTGTTTGCGCGCATGGGTGCCATCTGCGATGTGTATGACGCGGTCACCTCCGACCGCCCCTACAAAAAAGCGTGGGAAGCCGCCTACGCGATCCAGCGCATGGTCGAATGGCGCGGCAACCATTTCGACCCGATGGTGTTCAATGCCTTCGTCAAAAGCGTGGGCATCTATCCGGTGGGCTCGCTCGTGCGGTTGCGCTCGGGGCGGCTGGCCGTAGTGATGCAACACACGCCGGGCGCGTTGCTCACGCCCACGGTCAAGGTATTCTTCTCCATATCGTCGGGCACGCGGATTGCGCCCGAGCTCATCGACCTGGCGCACACCGGCGACCAGATCGTTTCACGAGAAGAACCCAGCGACTGGGGCCTGACCGACCTCAACGAACTTTGGATACACGGCGACTGACCTGTAGCCCCCTCCTCCAGCGTTGCCTCGTATGGCTCATGCTGGGCTGGCTGACGTGCAGCGCGCCCGCCGCGATGGCAGCAGACGCACCGCTGCGCATCGGCTCCAAGCGCTTCACCGAGTCGTACGTGCTGGGCGAAATCCTCACGCAGACCGCCGCCCAGCGCGGCCCAGCCGAACACGTACCGGGCCTGGGCAATACCGCCATCGTCTTCGCCGCGCTTCAGAACGGCAGCATTGACGCCTACCCCGACTACCTCGGCACCATCGCCGCTGAAATCCTTCACCTGCCGCAGGCACAAGCGGCCAACCCAGATCAGGCCGCGCTGCTGGCCGACGTGAACCGCGCACTTGCCCCCATGGGCCTGGCTGCGGGCGTACCGCTCGGCTTTGAAGACACCTACGCGCTTGCCATGCGCGAGGCCGACGCCGAACGCGAGCACATCCGCACCCTTGCCGATCTGGCGACGCACCCGGCGCTGCGCCTCGGCCTGTCGCACGAATTTCTCGGCCGCGCCGACGGCTGGCCGGCCGTCGCTACACGCTACGCGCTGCCGCAACGTCCAACCGGTCTCGACCATGGCGTTGCCTACGACGCGCTGCGTGCCAGGCAGGTCGACGTGATCGACATCTACTCCACCGATGCCAAGATCCGCCGCGAGCATCTGCGTGTGCTCGACGACACCGCACACGTCTTCCCGCGCTACGACGCGGTGTTGCTCTACCGCGCCGACGTCGCGCAGAAACACGCCGCGCAATGGCAGGCCATCACCGCACTCACCGGCCGCATCCAGCGCGACGACATGGTGGCGATGAACGCAGCGGTCGAGCTGGAAAGCCAATCGTTCGCGCAGGTCGCGCGCCAGTTCCTCGCCGGGCAGCACAATGCGCCCGCCGCCACGCCAGCCCGCGCGTTCTTCGCACAACTGACCGACAGCCTGGGGCGATTGACGCAACGGCACCTGATGCTGGTCGGCATCTCAACAGGCGTTGCGGTACTGCTTGGTGTGCCACTGGGTCTGGCTGCCGCACGACGGCGGATCAAGCAGCCGATCCTCGCGGTGGTGGGCGTACTGCAGACGATTCCCTCGCTGGCGCTGCTGGCCATGCTGATCCCCATCGTGGGGTCGATCGGCGTGGTGCCGGCGCTGATCGCGTTGGCGCTGTATGCGCTGCTGCCCATCGTGCGCAACACCATCGTCGGCCTGGAACAGGTGCCGGATGGCCTGCGCGATGCGGCACTGGCGCTTGGTTTCACACCCGCGCAGCGCACGCGCGTGGTCGATTTGCCGCTGGCGCTGCCCGTCATCCTGGCGGGCATCAAGACGGCTGCCGTCATCAGCGTGGGCACGGCGACCATCGCTGCATTCATCGGCGCAGGCGGTTATGGCGAACGCATTGCCACCGGGCTGGCGCTCAACGACAGCGCAACGTTGCTTGCAGGCGCCATCCCGGCTGCCGTCCTGGCGTTGCTCGTACAGGGCGTGTTCGAGGTCATTGAATGGCAACTGCGCCAGCGGGGAAGCAACACCCCCAATCGGTAGCAAGCGCGCGCGCAGGCGTTCCATTACCATGCGCGGACCATTCGAACACCCTCCTCCCCGCTCATGTCCACGCTTTCGCTCTCCACCGCCCTGCTCGTTGCAGCGGCCGGCGTCTATGCCGGTGCGCAAAATGCCATTGCCGGCGGTGGATCGTTCATCACGTTTCCGGCGTTGCTGCTGGCGGGGCTCAACCCGCTAGCGGCCAACATGACCTCGACGATCGCGCTGTTCCCGAGCCAGATCACCACGTCGGTGGCCGGGCGCAAACTGGCCGGCGGCGTGGATGCCGGCGCGCATCACCTCTCGCTCAAGCAGTTGATCGTCATCAGCCTGATCGGCGGCGTGCTCGGCGCGCTGTTGCTGCTGGCGACACCGCCGTCGTTCTTCGCCAAGCTGGTGCCGTATCTCGTGCTGTTTGCCACCAGCGTGTTTGCGTGGGGGAGCTTCCGGCGCAAGCCGCTGCATGCCGCCTCCGGCCTGTCGAGCACGACCTTGGCGACGATCCAGTTTGCGATTGCCATCTACGGCGGCTACTTCGGTGGCGGGATCGGGTTTCTGATGCTGGCGGCGCTGACCGTGGCAGGGCAGCAGGTGCGCATGGCCGCGGCCACCAAGAACGTACTCGCCATGACGATGAATGCGTCAGCCGTGGCCGTGTTTGCGTTCTCGCCGCAGGTGAACTGGGCGGCAGTGCTGGCCCTGGGCATTGGCGGCATCGCGGGCGGGTTTGCTGGGGCGTGGCTGTTGCACCGGCTGCCGGAGAAGGTGCTGCGCGGCTTCGTTGTTGTCGTCGGCGTCGTCCTGACTGTTTGGCTGTTCGTGCGCGCCTGATTCTCTGATTGCGTTCTCAGCCAAAGATTGGACTGGGTGGTCCACCTCCCTTTCGTTCCCTGCCGGGACCGACTCACTTTCTTTGTCTTGCCAAAGAAAAGTAAGCAAAGAAAGGCGCGCCCGATGCGGCGACAGACTCCTTGAATTTCCGTGACCGTGCGGGGAAGGAGGCAAACTCGCTGCGCTCAGACAGCCTCCTTCCTTTTTCCGCCCGCTCACAAAAATTCAAGGCGCCGCATAGGGCAGGGAAAGTCAAAGGCAAAAAGACAAACCATCTGGGCACCAGCCAGAACGACAAAGGCCAACCTCGCGACGGTTGGCCTTTTCTTTTGACGTTAGGCCCTTGATGGCGCCTTGGATTTTTGTTGCGGGGAGGAAAAAGGAAGGAGCCTTGTCTGAGCGCAGCGAGTTTGGCTCCTTCCCCTCCCCGCGACAAAAATCCAA
>RepKanNP_Acetate_BrdU_F21BDRAFT_1000187_pt1 | contig 31829 bp, 20 predicted proteins | sample RepKananBrdUF21B_FD_10624 | JGI IMG/M metagenome (IMG submission 10624)
CGATGTAATCGGAAGCCGATTGCGCGGCGCTTTTCTCACCCGCCGGCGTGGCGAAGATCTGGCGCCAGGCATCGACGTCGAGCCGGTCCAGCGTCAGGTTGGCCTGCACGCCCTCGGTGGGTTGCGGCACGGGCTGGCGCACGCCGATGCCGCCGCGGAGCACTTCGGTGCCGTTGCCGTTGCTGCGCAGTTCGTAGCGCGCGGAGGCAATGTTGCCGATCTGCAGCGTGACTTCGTCGAGTGCGTTGTTGGCCGCCAGCGGCTGCATGTCGAAGCGCACCGGCAGCGGCTGGCCGGCGGCCTTGTTCAGCGGTGCGGGCAGGCGCACCGTCATTGGCGTCAGGTCGGATTGCACCTGGATGACGGGCCGATGCTGCTTGACGCTGATGGTGGCGCTGTACGGGGCACTGCCGTCCAGTGTGCGGGCAATGGCGGCGATGGGGCTGCCTTCCGGCGTGGTTTCACGCAAGCCCTGGGCCGAGGCGGTGCCGGCGACCTGGATGCGGATCGTGCCGTCAGGCGCGGTGCCGCCGGTCGGGCGAATCTCGCCGCCGGCAAAGCGGGCACGCAGGTTATCAAAGCCGATGCCCTTGTGCGTGAAGGTGAGCGCCCCGGTCACGTCGGTCAGTGGTGGCGCCTGCGGGATCAGCGTGATGTCGTTGCGCAGGAAGGTCACGCTGCCCTGGGCACGGGCCGTGTGCATTTCGTTGAGCGGCAGGTCGAGCTTGAGCGCGAGCGCGGCGTTGCCTTGCGCGCGCGCATCTTTGGTGAAGTGGCCGATCCAGCCACTAACCGGGCTGGCCTCGATGTACTGCAGGAAGCTTTGCGTGGCGCCATCGGCATGGCCGTCGATGGTGAGCAGCGGATGGTGGTCGCCCATGTCGGGCAGGGTGCCGCTCACGTCGGTCAAGGTCACGTCGGCAACTTTGGCGCGCGCCACCTTGAACGACATCGATGGCCCGTCGAACACAACCGTGCCTTCGGTATCGGTGAATGCGGGCCAGCCGGTCGGGTGCGAGGCATCCGCGGGGGCCGGCTGGTAGGTCACGTCCTTGACGGGCACCTCGACGCGGAACACGCCCTTGTGCGGCGGGCGGTACGGGAAGTCGTACAGGTCGCCGGTCAGGACAAGGGTGACGTCACTGGCGATGCCGCCTTGCAGGGCGCCCGCCAGGTACTCGCGCGTGTGCGGCCCGACGGACAGCGGCAGATAGCGCGGCACACGTGTGACGGTGGCGCGCTCCAGCGTGCCCTTCAGGTCGATGGTGCCGACATGGCTGGTGTCCGGCGCATGGCGGTAGCTGCCCGCAAACCGGGCCGACAGATCGCCATTGGAGAGCGTCAGGTTGTCGCTGCTGACGATCAGTTCCTGCTTGCGATACGTCCAGTTGAAGGTGCCTTGCAGGCGGTCCAGCGGCACCCGTGCTTCATCGAAGAGGCCGGGCAGGAGCAGGGCGGTATCGGAGGAATCGATGCGCAGCGTGCCCCGCTGTGTCCCATCCTGGTCAGAGAAGACGGCGTTGCCGGAGAGGTTCTCAACGCCGGGCACGGCCGGCTCGGGGTGGTGGCCGGCCGGCACGACGGGCAGTGCGCCGGGCCCGAAGGACACCTGCCGCAGCGTGGCGCGCCCTGTGAAGTGCACCGGCGCTGGCGTATTTGGCCGCCAGCGGGAGACATCGCGCTGCCAGTTGATGTCGAGATCGTCGATGCGGCCGGCGGGCTGCTTGGCGCGCAACGGCTCCAGCACACCGGCGGGCAGCGGCATGGCGGTGGCAATGCTGCGCAGATCGGTCAAATCCAGCGTTGTGGCCTTCACCTGCAGACTGCGCAGCTCGTTGCGTGTATCCAGGGCCCAGCCGACGCTTGCGTTGCGCAGCCCGCGTGGCGTGCCGGCCGGGTTGGCCGGGGCTTCGATGCCGGGGCCTGCCAGTTCGGGCGCGGGCGCCGGTTGGGCGGGCAGGTTCAGCGGCTGCCAGAGCAGCGTGTCGATGCGCAGTGTGTGTTCGCCGTTTGCGGTGCGCTGCTGCGTGGCGAGCGCCTGCAGGCTGCGCAGCTGGAGCGGGTCGAGATCTTTCCGGATCTGCAGGTCGAGCTGCTGGCCGGTCAGCCGCGCCTGGCTGCGCGTGAAGACGCCGTGGGCAAACTCCACCGAGCCGTCTGAACTGATGGTGCCGCTCTTGGCGGCCGCCATCAGCGGCACATAGCGTTGCACTGCGGCCAGCTGCAGCGTGTCGATCTGCCAGTTGGCCTGGCCATGCCAGTGTCGCCAATCGCCCGGGCGGGCCAGCAGTTCATGGCGGAAATCGGCGTGCAGCTTGATCACGCCGTTGAAGAGGCTGGGCGAAGTGCCGCTGGCGTCCAGCCGGTGGCGGGTCGGGCCGCTGCGCAATTGAACGTGCACATTGCCCAGTGCCACTTCGGGCAGCTTCTGCTGCTCGTCGAGCCAGCGCACAGCGCCCTCGCGGAAGTCGATGTCGCCCTGGGAGAGCAGTTGGTCGAAGAAGTTGCTGTCACCACCGGTGTCGGGGCCAAGCGGCATGCCGGCTACGAGCAGGGCACCCTCGGGCGTGCGGCGGACCAGCACGTCGGCGCGGCTGGCGTGCAGCGCGGCAAACGTGATCTGCATGCGCAGCAGCGAACGCCACGACAGCCGCGCCTGCACGTCCTGCACGGCAAAGGTCTGGCGGCCGGCGGTGTCAAGCGCTTCGATGCGCTGCGCGCGGAAGGCAGGGTGCCAGCCTTCCCAATAGGTTTCCAGCGAGCCGATGCCGACGTTGGCGTGCAGTGCGCTCGACGCCTCGCGCTCCATCCATTCGCGTGCCACGCTCACGCGCGGCCACAAGACAAAGCGCACCAGCACCATGCCGACCATGGCCAGGACGACCAGTGCGACCACCGTTTTCCACAGGATGCGCCACAGCTTGCGCCAGATCGGCGCGCGGATGCAGGCAAGAACGCCGCCGACGATCTTGCCGGCCAGCCGCGCGATCCATGCCCAGGTGGCGCTGACGGCGCGCAGGCCTGTCCGGCGGGTGGACAGGGTGCTGGCGTGTCCGCCATCGGACTTCGGCGATTCTGGGGGCTGTGGCAGGCGGGGCATGACCGGGATTATCCGATATTCGTGGCGCAGTGCCACATTTGGAGCCTGGAGAAGCCCGGATGCAGCCCTCGCCGGGTGGCAGGCCAGCCCGATGCCCGTGAAAGTGCGTGACCACCGACCGGCCTGCGTGCATTTCAGCGAGAATGGGCGTTTCCTCGCAGCTCCCTTGATGGTTCGCATGACCCGCATGACCGATTCCACCTTGTCTGCCCAGCCGTACCTGCAAGCCCCGGCCCGTGCGCCGGAAGCCCCCTCTGCTGCGTTGCCGTATGCGCAGGCCTATTCCCGTTACGTCCAGCGCTTGGCGCAGGCGCGTGAAGGCTGGGCTGAGCGTGTGCAGAGTGCCGCCGCGCGCCCGGTTGACGCAGCTTGGCTGTCAGCGCGCTTTACCGAACTGTTCGATGCCACGGCCGTGGAGATCGAGCCCGCGCTCAAGCGCGCACTGCGCTTGCTGCGCAACGAGGTCTTCGCCACGCTCATCGAGCGCGATCTGTCCGGCGCGGCCACGCTCGATGAAGTGACCGGCAGCATGACGGATCTGGCCGAGTTTGCCGTGCGTGCGTCCATCTCCGTGATCGGCCAGGAGCTGCAGGCGCTGCACGGCCAGCCGATCGGGCAATCCTCGGGCGAGGTGCAGGAGCTGGTGGTGGTCGGTATGGGCAAGCTGGGTGGGCGCGAGTTGAACGTCTCGTCCGACATCGACCTGATCTTTCTGTACGACGACGACGGCGATACGCAAGGCGGCCGGCGTCCGCTTTCCAATCACGAGTACTTCACGAAGCTGGGCCGGCGCCTGATCAATGCGCTGGCCGATGTGACCGAAGACGGCTACGTCTTCCGTGTCGACATGCGCCTGCGCCCGAACGGCGATGCCGGGCCGCTGGCCTGCAGCCTGGGCATGCTGGAGGAGTACTTTGTCGTGCAGGGCCGCGAGTGGGAGCGCTACGCCTGGATCAAGGGCCGCGTCATTACCGACCCGACCAGTCCGCACGCAGCGCGCGTGATCCAACAGCTTGATCGGGTGACCGGGCCGTTCGTGTTCCGGCGCTATCTGGACTACGGCGTGATCGCCGCCATCCGCGCGCTGCACGCGCAGATTCGCGCGGAGGCGGCCAAGCGCGGCAATGGCGCCAACCGACAGCCGGGCGAAGGCGACGCTCTGGTGCATGCGCGTTCGCCGAACATCAAGCTGGGGCGCGGTGGTATCCGCGAGATCGAGTTTGTTGCGCAGGTCTTCCAGCTGATTCGCGGCGGGCAGGATTTCGGGCTGCGTGTGCGGCCCACGCTGGAGGTGCTGCGCGCCGCCGCCGAGCGTGGCCTGATCGACGACGACGTGGTTGCGCGCCTGACCGAGGCCTATCGCTTCCTGCGCCAGCTTGAACACCGCCTGCAATACGTGGAAGACGCGCAGACGCACAACCTGCCGGGCGCGCCGGAAGACCAACTGCGTGTGGCCCGCATGATGGGCTTTGACGATTACGCCGCACTGGTTGCCAAGCTGGAGGCCTATCAGGACGAAGTGGCGCAGCAGTTCGAGCAGACCTTCTCTGACAAACAAGACAGCCAACCGCCGTGCGCCTCCATCTGGCAGGCCGATCTGCTTGACGACGAGCGTACCGAGTCCGCCCGCGCGCAGCTTGCCGACCTGGGCTATGCCGACGCCGATGGCGTGCTCGAACGCCTGCGCGCGACGCGCAACTCGCCGCGCTACCGTGCGCTGACCGAGGTGAGCCGCCAGCGTTTCGACCTGCTGATCAACCGCGCGCTCGACCACGCTGCGCGGCAGACGGATTCGGACGTCACCATCGCGCGCTTCCTGAACTTTTTTGATGCGATCAGCCGGCGTTCGTCGTATCTCTCGCTGCTGTGCGAGTACCCACAGGCGCTGGAGCGCGTGGCCCACACGCTGCACGCGTCGCGTTGGGCGGCAGACTATCTGACGCGCCATCCGCAACTGCTTGACGAGTTGCTCGACGTTGAGGCGCTGTCGGCCGACCCGGACTGGCCCGCTTTCCGCGAGCGCGTGCGCGACCGGCTGCGCGCTGCCGAAGACCACGTCGAGATGCAGATGGACATCCTGCGCCAGGAGCACCATGCGGAGACTTTCCGCATCCTGCTGCAGGACCTGCAAGGCATGCTCAGCGTTGAGCACATCAGCGACCGGCTCTCTGACTTGGCCGACGCGATGCTGGACCTGACGCTGGAGACCGTGTGGAAGCAGGTGTCCACGCGCCACTGCGAGGTGCCGCGCTTTGCCGTGGTGGCCTATGGGCGCTTGGGCGGCAAGGAGCTTGGTTATGCGTCGGACCTCGACATCATCTTCCTTTACGACGACGACCATGAGCGTGCGCCCGAGGTGTATGCGTCGTTCGCGCGCAAGCTCATCACCTGGCTGACCAGCCATACCGCCGCCGGCACGCTGTTTGATGTGGACACGCGCCTGCGCCCGAACGGCGCGGCCGGCCTGATGGTGACGCACTTCGAAGCCTTCCGCCGTTACCAGATGCGCGAGGGGGACAACGCTGCGTGGGTGTGGGAACACCAGGCGCTGACGCGCGCGCGCTTCTGCGCGGGCGATGCAGAGATCGGCACACGCTTTGAAGCGCTGCGCACCGCTGTGCTGCGGCAGGCGCGCGAGGCTGGTCCGCTGCGCGACGAGATCGTGGCGATGCGTGAGCGCGTGCTGGAAGGCCACGCCAATCCCACGGAACTGTTCGACCTCAAGCACGACCGCGGCGGCATGGTCGATATCGAGTTCACCGTGCAGTTTTTGGTGCTGCTGCATAGCGCTGCGCATGCTGAACTCACCCGTAACAAAGGCAACATCGCGCTGTTGCACATGGCGGGCGAGCTGGGGTTGATCGATGCCACGCGGGCAGCGCAGGTGGCCGATGCCTACCGCGATTTCCGCGCACGCCAGCACAAGCTGCGGCTGGATGGGCAACCTGCTGCACGTGTCCCTGCGGGTACCTGTGCACACGAGGCCGCCCACGTGCGGGCGTTGTGGGAGCAGGTGTTCGGCACCGTGCCCGCGCCGTCCAGCTCACACGGCGGATGAGCGGGCGTCTGCACGCGGTGCATACCTGGGCTGCGTGCCTGGGTGTGGCCGCGTTGTCGGCTGCGTTCTCGTTCGTGCCGTGGTTGCATGCCATCGGGCTGTATCAGCGCGATGCCGTGCGCGCGGGCCAGTGGTGGCGCATCGTCACGGCCATGTGGGTGCATCTGGATACGTGGCACTGGTTGGCCGATGCGATGGCGGCGGCGGGGATCATGCTCCTGCTCGCGCGCGTGCTGCGGGCGCAGGCCATCGTCGGTGCGCTGGTGGTGTGCGGTGTGCTGGTACAGATTGCGTTGCTCAGTCAGCCGGGGGTGCAGTGGTACGGCGGGCTCTCGGGCGCGTTGCATGGTCTTGCCGCCTGGGGTGGGCTGCGCCTGCTGCGGCCGCTTACAGAATCGGCGGAAGACACCGGCGACCGCTTCTCACGCTGGATCGGCTTGCTGCTGTGTGCGGGCGTGCTGGTGAAGGTGTGGTTCGAGCAATCGTGGCTGTCGCCCATTGCCTATGACCCGCACTGGGGCTTTGGCGTGGTGCGTATCGCACATGCCTTTGGCGCGGCGAGCGGGCTACTGATCTGGGTATTGGGGGAGTGGCGCGCTCGCGGCAAGCGGCTGCGTATGTGAGCAGCAGGGCGCCGGAAGGGGTGGGGCGGGGGAGGGGAGAATGCCCGCCCGCGCCAGAAAAAGGCGCGGGCGGAGAGAAACAACAGGCTTATTTCACACGACGCCGACGGCCAGCCAAGCCGGCGGCCAGCAGCAGTGCTGCGCCGCCCAGGCCGATCGCGCCGCCACCGCCACCGCCGCTGCTGGAGGTGGTTGCGGGCGTGGTGGTGCCGGTGCCGCCGCCAGTGCTGCCACCAGTGCTACCGCCGCCCGTGCCGCCGCCGGAGGCCGGAGCCGCCGCCACGCTCACTTGCGTTGAATCGGTGGCGGTGCCGCCCGTGCCGTTCGTCCATGTGACGTTAAAGGCGTAGGTGCCCGCCGCAGTCGGCGTGAACGTTGCCGTGTAATTGCCGTTGGTATCCGGCCCGGCAGTCGTCAGAGAGGCCGTCGGCCCAGACGTTTGTGTCCACTGCACGCTCGCCGTGGTGCTGCCGAAGCCGGGGGTGCCGGAGGCGGTCAGCGTAACGGCATTGTTTGCGGTGATCGAGCTTGCCGAGGTCGCGGCATGCACCAGCGGCTTACCTGATGCCACGGACACAGCGTCGCCAGCGTCGAGCATGCCGGCTCCGCACACGCCTGCGTGCGTGGCGCAGTAGGTGCCGGCCGGGAACGGACGTGCCGACTGTTGAAGGATGGTCGTGATCTGTGCCGGTGTCAGGGCATTGTTGATCGACAGCAGCAGCGCCGCGACGCCTGCCACGTGCGGCGTGGCCATCGAGGTGCCGCCTTCCGCGGTGTAATTGTAGGTGGTGGCCGTGGTTGTGCCGTCGTTCGTCAGCGACGGTACCAGTGCCCCCAGACCGCTGACCACCGAACCGTTGCCACCGCCAGGCGCACTCAGTGTCGTGCCGGTGCCGACGTTGGCGTAGCTGGCCCTGTCGCCTTCGAAGGTATGTGCGGTGACGGCGATGGTGCCTGCGCAGTTGGCGGGTGTGCCAATGGTCGTGTTGCCATCATTGCCGGTAGCCACCACGATGGCAGCACCGCGAGCACGCGCTGCCGAGATAGCGTTTTGCGTGGGGGTGTCGCAACTGCCGACGCCGCCCAGGCTCATGTTGACGACCTTGGCGGGCGACGTATTGACCGTGGTGACGCCAGAGACGGTGCCACCCGTGGCCCATGTCAGCGCATCGACTACGTCGGAGGTGGCGCCGCCGCATTTGCCCAGCACGCGTGCCATCAACAGGCTGACGCCCGGGGCAATACCGGCGACGCCTTTGCTGTTGTGTTGTGCGATGAGCTGGCCGGTGACAAACGTGCCATGCCAGGAGCTGTCAGAAGGCGACCGGCCGCCACATATCGTCGAGTTGTTGGTGATATCTGCGCTGGTGACCCAGTCGCCCGGGTCGGTCGGGTCGCTGCTACGCCCGGTGCCGCCCTTGTTATTCATAAATGGGTCCGTGACGAAGTCGTAACCCTGCTTGATCTGCGCCCCAGACAGGTCGGGGTGGCCCGGAAGAATACCGGTATCGAGCACGGCAACGTTGACGCTGCTCGCCCCTTTGGTCGTGTCCCAGGCGGTGGTCACGTTGGCACCACCCACCGTTGTCGCGCCATTGGCGGGCGCCATGCTGCTGACGGTGACGACGTTGTTGACCGTGCCGGTCTTGGACAACAGGTTCCATTGGTATTGGAACAACGGATCGGACGGCGTGGAAGCGGCGTGCAAGATCCGATCAGGCGCCACATATTCAAATTGGCCGCTGGCTTCCATGCGTTGTGCCACGGCTTGAGCGTCCGCCGCCGACATGGTTTGCGGCAGCGTGACCACATGGGCACCGCCCGACATGGCGCGCTTGTACGTCATCGGCAATTGCGCGGCGGCCGACCAGCGTTGCACTGTCGCGACATCCACGCGCGTAGCTGCCGATTGCAACTGGTACGTGCCGCTCGAGCCGCTCTTTTCCTTGACGATCAGCTGCGACACCCATTGCGTTTGGGCGCCAACGTTTGCTGTCTGACCGACGGCAAGCGCCGGAACAGCGTGATACGAAACCAGTCCGAGCGCGATCAGCGCACGGACCATCCCCCCGGAGACAATCGCCTTCATTTGAGAAGTCCTATTGTTGTAACAAAAAGAGGCGGAATTATCTCAATAGTGATGATGCGGCACTGAAAAAAGAACTAAATACGGAATTGAAAATTTCTTACAATTCCACAGAGGCCGACACGATGGGGTACTAGGGGATGCAACCCCACGCTTGAGGGGGCAACGTGAAACGGGCCGGCCTTCGCTTAACGGGCGCTGCGTCCAAGCCGATGCGCGAGGCTTGCTGCAAGCAATAGCGCCGCATAGGCGAATCCGATTGCCCCACCGCCCCCCCCACCGCCCGACGAAGCTCCAGTGCCGGCCCCCGTATCGGTGCCGGGCGACGTGGGCGCCCCCGCAACCGTGACGCTTACGGTGTCGCTGGCTGTGATGCCCGCGTTGTTGGTCAACGCAACGCTAAAGCTGTAGACCCCGGCCGCGGCTGGCGTGAAGGTGGCCGTGCTGTTGCCGTTGGCATCGGGCGCGGAGGTCGTCAGCGAGACGGGCGTGCCTGCTGTCTGCGCCCAGATCGGGTTACCAGCGCTTCGTCCATAGCCGGGGCCGCTGACGGCTGTGAGCGTGACATTGGCACTGGTGGAAACGCTCGAAGCTGATGCGCCAACGTGCACGGTCGGCTGGCCCTGCGTCTGCGCGATGGCTGAGCCGGCGTCGAGCATGCCGGCGCCGCATACGCCCGGGTGCGTGCTGCAATAAGTGCCTGCTGGGAATGGACGGGCCGATTGCTTGAGGATCGCGGTGATCTTGTCAGGTGTGAGCGCCGGCTGGATCGACAGCATGAGCGCCGCCACAGCCGACACGTGCGGTGTGGCCATGGATGTGCCGATGTCGGTGGCATACCGGTCGCCGCTGGGGGATGCAACCGGCCCGTTGGTGCCCGTGTTGGACAGCGACACGATCCCAGTGCCCACGCCACGAATGACTGTGCCCACGCCACCGCCCGGCGCGCTGATCGCCGTCTGCGTGCCCACGTTGGCGTACCAGGCGCTGTCGCCCTCGACCGTGTGCGCGGTCACGGCGATGGCACCCGCACAATTGGCGGGAGCATCCACCGGTCCGGACTCATTGCCGGCCGCCACCACGATGGTGACCCCCAGCGCGCGCGCCGCATTGATCCGACTTTGTTCCAGTGCGGAGCAGGCCCCCGATCCCCCCAGGCTCATGCTGATGACCTTGGCCGGCGTCGGGTTGCTGATGACACCAGGGACCGCGCCGCCGGCCAGCCACGTCATCGCGTCCATGATGTCGGACGTCACGCCGCCGCACTTGCCCAGCGCCCGCGCCATCTGCACGCGCACGCCCGGTGCGATGCCCGCAATACCGACGCCGTTGTTGCGCTGTGCTGCTATCTGTCCGGTCACGAAGGTGCCGTGCCAGCTGCTGTTGCTCTGGCTGCCGCAGAGCGTCGGGAAGGACGCGGCATCGGCGGCGCTGATCCAATCACCGGGGTCGGACGGGTCGACATTGCCGGCACCATTGTTGGCGCCGTTGTTGACGAACCCGCTGGGGATGGCGGCGCCGGTCTTACGGTCGGTAGCGCCCGCCATTGCGTTGCTGCTGACAAAGTTGCGGCCGATACCGAAGTTCGTGCCGGCAAAGTCCGCGTGGTCTGCGCGGATGCCGGTGTCGACGATCCCGATGCCCACGGTGGGCGCGCCGGTGGTGGTGTCCCAGGCCGATGTCACGTTGGCGCCGCCAGCCACGCTAGTGCCAGATAGCAGGTTCCATTGCTGGCTGAACAGCGGGTCGGTGGCCAGCGCCATTGGCCGCAGGATGCGATCGGGCGACACGTATTCGAACTGGCCGCTGGCTTCCATGCGCTGCGCAACGGTTTGTGCGTCATCCAGCGTCATGATCCTGGGCAGGGTCACCACATGGGCGCCGCCCGACATTGCACGCTTGTACGTCATGGGCAATTGCGCTGCGGCTGACCAGCGTTGCACGGTCATCGTATCCGCCGGATTGTCGACGCCGCCTGCCGATGTGGATTGCAGTGTCAACGCCCCAGAGGTGGTGGCTTTTTCCTTGACGATCAACTGGGTAACCCACTGCAACTGCGTGTTGAACGTGGTCGATTTTTCAGCTGCCAGCACGGGTGCTGCGTGATACGACACCAACCCGAGCGCCACCAGCGCACGAGCCACACCCCCGGAAACCATCGTCTTCATCTGAGCAGTCCTTTTTTTGTAAAGAATCGATGAATTTATGGATGCATTGTCAAAAAGAATGGAGGCGAGGTGGTCTAGCTGGGCTTAAGTGGAAGTCCTGATATGCGGATAAGACGCAAAAGAAAACCGCCTCCACATGGGAGGCGGTCTCGGTCAATCTGAAGACGTTGTTACTGCGGCGCAGAGCGCTTGCGTCGGCAGGCGAGTCCCAACGCCAGCATCAGCGCTGCCCCTGCGAGCGGGACGGCACCGCCGCCGCCACCACTACTACTGCTCCCGCTCGTGCCACCAGTGCTGCCCGAGCTTGCCGTACCGTTGCCGATGCCGGCGGGCGTCGTCCGCTGGGCGTAACCCACTGCGCCTGCGGTATCCAGCAAGCCTGCGCCGCACACGCCGGTATTGACGGCGCAATACGTGCCGCTTGGGTGCGGGCGCGCTGTCTGTTGCAGACCGGCCAGTATCTGTGCATTCGACAACTGTGGTTGCACGCTCAGCATCAGCGCGATGGTGCCGGCCACTTCCGGTGTGGAGAAGCTCGTGCCCGCCACGGATTTGACGACGTAGTTGCCGAGGGTTTGCGCGCCATCGTTGGAGTCAGCCTGGATGACCGATGTGGTGCCCGTGCAGCCGCTGCTGGTCGCCTGCGAATTGGCGCAACCGCCGCCTGGCGCCGACAGCGCAACCTGCGAGCCGACGTTGGCATAGCTGGCGTTTTCGCCACTATCCACGTGCGCCGTGACGGCGATCGCGCCCGTGCAGTTGGCCGGTGCGTCGGCGTTTTGTGCAGCTTCATTGCCCGAGGCGGCCACCACGGTGGTGCCGATCGACGCCAACCGGTTCACTGCGTCCTGTTCGGCCGCCGAGCACGCGCCCGTGCTGCCCAGGCTCACGTTGACCACGCGCGCTGGGTTGGCATTGGTGGGCACACCTGATACGGCGATGCCGCCGGCCCACAGCATGCCGTCCACCGTATCGGACAGCAGTGCGCCGCACTTGCCCGACACGCGCACCGGCACGATCCGGGTGTTCCAGCCCACGCCGGCAATGTCGAGCGCGTTATTGGTGTTGGCTGCCAGCACGCTGCTGACCTCGGTGCCGTGCCAACTGCTCTTAGCCGGATTGCTGATGTCACTGGTGGTGCAGCCAGAGATGTTTGGGACATCAGCTGCTGTAACGATGTCGCCCAGATCATGTGCGTCAGTGCCGCGCCCGGTGGTATTGCCCGCACGCGCTGGGTCGGAGATGAAGTTGTAGCCGGGCAGGATCTTGCCCGACAGGTCCGGGTGATCGGTATAGCCGGTATCGACGACCGCCACCACGATGCTGCTCGAGCCCTGCGTGATGCTCCATGCCGCCGCCGCGTTGATACCGCCCGGCACGAGCGTCGGCGAGGCGAGATTGTTCTGTGTGGCAAACAGCGGATCGTTGGGGATGGTGTTGGGCCGCAGGATGCGATCCGGCACCACATAGGCCACGCGCCCGTCCTGCGCGATCTTGGCGGCGGTGGCTTCAATGCTGGTGGCGTCGGTCAAGCCGGTGTGCATGAGCTGCGCTTGCGTGCCCAACGTGCGTTTGACTTGCAGCGTGCTGCCCGCGGTTTGCGCGACTGACAGCAGCCGGTTGCCGGATTCCGCCGCCGATAGCGTCTTGCGTGTGCCGCTGGTGTCGTCGCGCCACTTGATGATCAGGTCGCCCGTGTACTGCGGTTGCGGCGTGGCGGCCACGGCAGGGGGGCCGCCCATCAACCAGGCGATACCGGCGACGCTGGCGCCTGCACGGAGCCAGGACTTCAACCGAAAGGAGGGGTGTGTCATCAGTGCGCGCTCCGAGGCATCTATCTTGTCGTCATCAGAAACGTCATCAGGATGCGATTCTTGACAGTACGTTACACAAAACCAAAGGTAGCACGCGACCTGCCCGCCTGTGATGGCAGAAACTCGATTGCCAAGGGTGGGGGAAAGCGCGCCTGTGCGCTGGCGCCCTAGCAGGACATGCGCCCGCGACAAGGCCCGATGGGCCCAGAATCGGGCCCATCCGTTTTTCACACTGTGGAGGTCTGGTGTGAGCGGTGCTGAATCGCACCGCATTGCGTTTTGCGGTTCAGCGCTGGATTTTCACCACACGATCCGGATCGGCCGACGCGACGCCGGGCGCGGAGCGCAACGCCGCGACCGCGCCATCCAGCGTGGCCGCTGCATCGCCCGAGCTGGCGCGCACAACCCAGAACCCGCCCGACATCGGCCGCACCACTGCAAAGGCCAGGCGTGGCGTTGCATGCGCGCCGGCCGTGTCCAGTAGGCCTTGCACGGCGGTGGAAGAGGTCGTCGGCGTGCTCAGGCCAACAATGATGTCGCCCAAGTTGTGCGCGGCCGACACCGAAGCCGGTGGTTGGGTGTTGACGGAAGCAGGGTCCATGGCAGGCGGTTTGCCCGGATCAATCGCGGGCACCGACTTGCACGCCGCCAGCAGGCACAAGCCAAGCGCTGCCGCCAGCAAAGGCTTGGCGGACGACAGCAGGGATCGGGGACGGGCAGCCTTTTGGGCCATGGGGGCCATGGAGTTCTCCAGGAATATGTTCATTGGTGTTGGCAGCATGCGGCTCCGGAGCGGCCATGCCAGAGATGGCCGCAATGGTTCCGGTATAGGCGATCACTGCGCCACGCGCCGCGATTTACGTGTGACTGGCGCCGGTGCCGGTTGGGCGCGGCCGGCGGCCAGCATCTCGTCGGCGTGGCGGCGTGTGGTGTCGGTTAGCGACGCGCCGCCCAGCATGCGGGCGATTTCGTCCACGCGGCTGGTGGCGTCCAGCACCACCAGGTCGGAACGCGTGCTGCCGGCCACCGTTTGCTTGGCGACCTGGATGTGGTGATTGGCGAGCGCGGCCACCTGCGGCAGGTGGGTCACGCACAGTACCTGGCGGCGCGTGCCCAATTCGCGCAGGCGCCGGCCGACCACTTCGGCCACTGCGCCGCCGATGCCGGAATCGACCTCGTCGAAGATCAGTGTGGGGGTCGGGCTCGCTTCGCTGGCAATCACGGAGATGGCCAGGCTGATCCGCGCCAGTTCGCCGCCCGACGCGACTTTTGCCAACGGGCGTGGCGATACACCTGCATGCCCGGCGACGAGGAATTCGATTTGCTCCAGCCCCGCCGCACCGCCTTGCTCCAGCGCATGCAGCGCGATGTCGAAGCGCCCGCCGGCCATCGACAGGCCTTGCATGGCGCCGGTCACGGCTTCGGCCAGCTCGCGTGCCGCTTTAGCGCGGGCGCGCGACAGCGCCTGGGCGACCACCATGTAGGCGGCGTGGGTTTGCGCTTCCTGCGCCTGCAGCGCGTCGAGGTCGGATGCGGCTTGCAGCGCGGCCAGCTGTGCTTGGCGTTCGGCCAGCTCGGCGGGCAGCGTTTCGGGGGCGACGCGGTACTTGCGCGCCATGGTGTGCAGCGCCTGCATGCGCGCGTCGACTTCGGCCAGGCGGTCGGGGTCCAGCTCGGCGCGATCGGCATAGCGCGCAAGCGTGTGCACGGCTTCCTGGATCTGCACCTCGGCCGGCTCCAGCGCAGCCAGCACGTCGGCCAGCGCAGGGTCGATCTCGGCAAGTTCGCGCAGCGTGTGGAGCGTGGCCCCCAGTTGTGCGAGCACGGCGCCTTCGGATTCGGACAGGCCATCGAGCGCTGTGCGCGTGCCTTCGATCAGGCTGGCGGCGTGCGACAGGCGATGGTGTTCGGCCTGGATGTCTTCCCACTCGCCGGGTTGGGGAGCGAGCTTCTGCAGTTCGTTCACCTGCCACTCGATGCGTTCGCGCTCAAGCTGGGCTTCGCGCGATTGCTGCTCGGCGGCTTCGCGCAGGCGCACCACGGCGTGCCATGCGCGATAGTGCTCGCTGACCACGCGCACGCTGCCTTCCAGGCCGGCGTGGGCGTCGAGCAGGCTGCGTTGCGCGTCCGTCTTCAGCAGCAGTTGATGTGCGTGCTGGCCGTGAATGTCGACCAGTTGCTCGCCCACTTCGCGCAGTTGCGCCAGCGTGACGGCCGCGCCGTTGATGAAGGCCTTGCTGCGGCCGGCGGCGTCGACCGTGCGGCGCAGCAGGATCACGCCTTCGTCGTCGTGTAACTCGTGCGCTTCCAACCAGGCGGCCACGTGCGGATGCACGTCGAACTCGGCCGTGATGTCAGCACGCGGCGCACCTTCGCGCACGACGGCGGCATCGGCACGCTCGCCCAGCGTGAGCGCCAATGCGTCGATCAGGATGGATTTGCCCGCGCCGGTTTCGCCCGTGAATACGGTAAAGCCGTCGGCCAGGTCGAGGTCCAGCGCGTGGACGATGACGAAATCGCGGATGGTGAGGCTGCGCAGCATGGCGGAGGGATTTAAAGCCGGTTGTCTTCAGTCGGGTACTCGTGCCAGTGCAGCTTCTTGCGCAGCGTGGCGTAGTAGTTGTAGCCGACCGGGTGCAGCAGTTGCACGGTGCGCTCCGAGCGGCGCACCACGATGCGGTCGCCCGGCAGCAGGGAGGTGAGCGACTGCATGTCGAAGTTGACGCTCGCATCGCGCCCGCTGGTGACCTGGATGACCACTTCCGCATCCTGCGGAATGACGATCGGCCGGTTCGACAGCGAATGCGGCGCGATGGGCACCAACACGAGGCCGGAGAGCGCCGGATGCAGGATCGGCCCACCCGCCGACAGCGCATACGCCGTCGACCCGGTGGGCGTGGAGACGATCAAGCCGTCCGAGCGCTGGTTGTACATGAAGAAGCCATCGACCGACACGGCCAGCTCCACCATGCCCGAGGTGCCTGAGCGGTTGACCACCACGTCGTTGAAGGCCAGGGCGGAGAAGATGACCTCGTCGTCGCGCACGACCTGGGATTGCAGCAGCGTGCGGGTTTCGGCTTCGTAGCGGCCGGACAACATGTCGGGCAGCACGGTATGCACATCGTCGAACGGGATGTCGGTCATGAAGCCGAGCCGCCCGTGGTTGACGCCGATCACGGGCACGCTGGCGCCGGCCAGGTGACGCCCGATGCCGAGCAGCGTGCCGTCGCCGCCGAGCACAACGGCCACGTCGGCCTGGCGGGCCATTTCTTCGGGCGGCAGGGCAGGGTAATCCTGCACACCGATATTGAGCGCCGTTTCGCGCTCGAACACGATGTCATGCCCGCGCGCGGCAATGCACGACGCCAACTCCATGAGCGGGCCGGCAATGTTGGCGGCCGAATACCGGCCGACCAGTGCGACGGTCTTGAAAGGCGAGGCAGACAAGGCAGCAGGAGGTTTCGAGGCCACGGCGGACGGGGGAATCGACATGCGCGCATTACACCATATCGATATGACCCCCGCTACGTTTGACGTTGTTTGGCGAGAAACGCCAACGTCACCCGCTGGTTGCAGTCGATTTTGCGTAAAATCGAAGAATCATGGATAAGCGCGCCACCATCCTCCTCAAGACCCTGATCGAACGGTACATCGCCGAGGGCCAGCCCGTGGGCTCGCGCACCTTGTCGAAGTATTCGGGGCTTGATCTGTCGCCGGCCACCATCCGCAATGTGATGTCCGACCTGGAGGAGATGGGTTTCATCGCCAGCCCGCACACCTCGGCCGGGCGCATTCCGACGCCGCGCGGCTACCGGCTCTTCGTCGACACCATGCTGACGGCCAGCCCGCTGGACGCGATGGGAGCACTCGGCGCGCACGACCGCATGGCGCAGCAGATGGCCGGCGTGATTGCCGAGCAGGTGCGCACGCAACTGGCGTCGCACGGGTCGGAATCGTCGCAGCGGGTGATTGCGGCGGCGGCGCAGACGCTGTCCAACCTGTCGCAGTTTGCCGGGGTGGTGATGACGCCGCGCCGCTCGCACGCGTTCCGCCAGATCGAATTCCTGCGGCTGTCGGAAAACCGTATCCTGCTGATCGTCGTCACGCCCGAGGGCGACGTGCAGAACCGCATCATCCATACCGATACGCCCTACACGCCGTCGCAGCTGGTGGAGGCGGCCAACTACATCAACGCGCATTACGGCGGCCTGACCTTCGACGCCGTACGCGAACGCCTGCGCGGCGAGCTGTCGGTGCTGCAGGCCGACATGACCTCGCTGATGCAGGCGGCGGTGGAGGCGGGCAGCAGTGCCGCGTCGGACGAAGAGCCAGTGGTGATCTCCGGCGAGCGCAAGCTGCTGGATGTGGAAGACCTGTCTTCCTCCATGGACAAGCTGCGGCGCCTCTTTGCCGTGTTCGAGCAGAAGACCGGCCTGCTGCAGCTGCTGGATGTATCTAGCCGCGCCGAGGGCGTGCAGATCTTCATCGGCGGCGAAAGCAGCCTCGTGCCGCACGAAGACATGGCTGTCATCACCGCGCCGTACGAGGTCGACGGCAAGATCGTCGGCACGCTCGGTGTGATCGGGCCGATGCGCATGGCGTATGAGCGCGTGATCCCCATCGTGGACATCACCGCCAAGCTGCTGTCGAGCACGCTCAGCCAATATTGATCTACCGAGTTTAGGTCTGCATGCGGGCTGCATAAGCTCAGCCGATTTTCTTCGACGACAGCGCGGTCTGCCGTCTCCCACAATCGACTCCGGCGCATGTGCGCGTTCTTCTTTTGCCGGAGTCTTCCATGGCTGGTTTCTCTCTTCCCCGTTTGCTGGCTGCGGCGTTGACCGCAGCCGTTTCGTTGGCGTTGTTTGGTGCCGCACCGGCACGCGCGGCGGACCGCGAGGTCGTCATCGCCTATCAGGACATGGTGCTGCCGTGGCGCTACGCCCAGGCCACCGGCGAGGTTGAGCGCGCCACCGGCTACAAGGTGACTTACCGTCAGCTCGCCAGCGGCGCCGATGTGGTGCGCGCCATCGCGTCGGGTTCCGTACAGATTGGCGAGGCAGGGTCGAGCCCGATTGCGGCCGGCGTATCGCAGGGCGTGGATCTCTCGCTGTTCTGGATTCTCGACAACATCAATGATGCCGAAGCACTGGTCGCCCGCAACGGCAGCGGCGTGTCGCGCGTGGCGGACTTGAAGGGCAAGACGCTGGGCGTGCCATACGTGTCGACTTCGCACTTTCACGCGCTGGTGGCGCTCCAGCAGGCCGGGCTGGACCCGCGCGACGTGAAGGTCGTCAACCTGCGCCCGCAGGAGCTGTCTGCCGCGTGGGACCGGGGTGACGTGGATGCCGCCTTCATTTGGGATCCGGTGCTCGCCAAGGTGAAGAAGAACGGCACGGTGCTGACCACCTCGGGCAAGATCGCTGCCGCCACCGGCAAGTCGACTTTCGATGGCTTCGTGGCAGACCGCAAGTTTGCGCGTGACAACGCGGAGTTCATCGCCAAGTTTGTCGAGGTGCTGGCCAAGGCCGATGCCGCCTATCGCGACAACAAAGCTGCCTGGACGGTGACCTCGCCGCAGGTGGCGGCGGTTGCCAAGACCTCGGGTGCCGCTGCGGCGGATGTGCCGGCAAGCCTGGCGCTGTATGCCTTCCCGGATGCGGCGGAGCAGGCTTCCAAGCGTTGGCTGGGCGGTGGCGCGCAGTCGGGTGCGGCACAGTCGCTGCTGGCGACCGCGCAGTTCCTGAAGACGCAGGGCACGATCCAGGCGGTGCTGCCCGATTACGGTGCGACCATCGATTCGCGCTTTGTGCAGCGAGTGGCCAGCGGAACCAAAGCCGTTGCAACCGCATCGCGATGAGCCGCATTGAAGTCCGCGGCCTGCGCGTCGACTACACCGATGCGCGCGGCCGCACCACACAAGCCTTGGGCGGCGTGGACTTGTCGATCAATGCTGGCGAGTTCGTTGTTGCCCTGGGGGCCTCGGGTTGCGGGAAGACCACGCTGCTGAACTGCCTGGCCGGCTTTGTCGCGCCGACGGCGGGGCAGATCCTGCTCGATGGGCGCGAGGTGGATGGCCCCGGTGCCGAGCGCGGCGTGGTGTTCCAGCGTTATGGTCTGATGCCTTGGCTGAACGTGCGCGACAACGTGGCCCTTGGCTTGAAGCTGCGCGGCCTGGACCGCAAGACGCGCCACGCACGGGCGCTTGAACTGCTGCGACTGGTCGGTCTGGAGGCACATGCCACTTCGCCCGTGTACGCCCTGTCAGGCGGCATGCAGCAGCGTGTCGGTATTGCCCGCGCGCTGGCGACCGAGCCGCGCGTGCTGTTGATGGACGAGCCGATGGGCGCGCTCGACGCCTTCACGCGCGAGACCATGCAGACGCTGGTGCTGGATGTGTGGCAACGCACGGGCACCACCGTGTTCTTCATCACGCACGACGTGGAAGAAGCGCTGTTCCTGGCGACGCGGCTGGTGGTGATGTCGCCGTCGCCGGGGCGGATTGTGCAGACGTTCGATCTGCCGTTCTCGCGGCAGGCGCTGGCGGGCGCAGATGCACGGGCGGTGAAGTCGTCGCCGGAATTCATTGCGTGGCGTGAGCGCGTGCTGGCGCTGATCCACCGTGCCCCCGAGGAGTTGGCCGCATGAGCGCGATCGAAACGGCAGTGTTCAAAAGCGTCCCCGTTGAGACGGCGGCGCCTTCCGTTCAACTGCCGCGCAAGCTGCGCGGCTACCGTTTGCCCGGCGAGGGCAGTGCGCTGGGGTTGAGCCTGCTTTCGGTGGGCGCGTTGCTGCTGCTGTGGTGGGCAGCAACGACCTTCCATTGGGTCCCGCCGCTGTTCCTGCCGTCGCCACAGGCCGTCGGCCACGCCTTCCTCGACGCATGGCGCGGCGATATCCAGGGCGGTCAGCCACTGGCTGCCCATCTGGGCTGGAGCGCATTGCGCGTGTTCGGCGCATTTGCGTTGGCGGCTGTCACCGCTGTGCCGGTCGGCTTGGCGATGGGCGTATCGCGCACCGCCCGCGGCTTGCTCGACCCACCCATCGAGTTCTATCGCCCGCTGCCGCCGCTGGCCTACCTGCCGCTGGTGGTCATCTGGCTGGGCATCGATGAGCGCGCCAAGATCGTCGTCATCTACCTGGCCTGCTTTGCGCCGATTGCGATGGCTGCGCGCGCCGGCGTGCGCAGCGCTACGCGCGAGCAGATCAACGCCGCCTACGCGCTGGGCGCGAGTTTCACGCAGGTCGTGCGGCACGTGATCCTGCCGGCGGCGCTGCCGGAAATCCTGACCGGCTTGCGCATCGCCATCGGTTTCGGCTGGACCACGCTGGTGGCCGCAGAGATGGTGGCCGCCACGGTCGGCCTCGGGCAGATGGTGCTCAATGCATCGAGCTTTCTGCGCACCGATCTGGTGGTGATGGGCATCGTGCTGATCGGCGCGATTGCCTGGGCGTTCGATTTGGCCATGCGCGCCATCGAAGCCCGCGCGGTGCCCTGGAAGGGGCGTGCCTGACGTCTTGCTTGCACGTCGTTTCAGTACGGGCGGTGTTACCAAACCTTAATTGAGTCGCACCCGGGTGGGCGCTAAGCTGCGCGGCGTTCCCTCCGGAGAAGACGAGATGACGCCCGATCGCGATGCCCTGAGTGGCGCGCAACTTGAACAACTGCTCGACCGCCTGGAAGCCGATCTGGAAGAAAGCGATTCGAGCGAAGCGGCTGATCTGCTGGCTCGGCTGCGCGCCAAGCCCTTGCGTGCCGATACGCTCGATGCGGTCGACCGCCTGCACACGCTGTGGATGCGCGCAGGCGATACGCCTGCGGCGCGCGCCGTGGTCGATGGCGATGGTGCTGCCGTACTGGCCGCCGCGCCCGCAGATGCCCAGACCGGCGTGCAGATGCAGCTTGCGTTGTATCGGCTGCAGATGGCCAGTTACCTGCGCGACGAAGCTGCCGCTCTGCAAGCGCTGGCTGAGATGCACACCATCGTCCGCGAGCGGCCCGATCTTGACGCTGATGCGTATCGCCAATTGCGCGTGTTCGATCAGCTGGAATACGCCGCATTCGCCGTCGCGTTGCCGACCATCGACCTACGTGAGGCCATCGATCAGGCCATTCCGGGCCGAGCGGCGTTCCGCGCGTGGGATACGGCCGACCATCACCGCCGCCGCGCCTGGGCGTATTCCCGCCATGAGCAGCTTGCCGAGGCACGTGCTGCGGCCGAGGCCAGCATCGCTGCGCTGCAGACCGCCGCCCCGGATCAGGATGTCGACGAAAACGATTGGCTGCGCCTGGGCGATGCGCTGATCGAGATCGTGCCGGACCACCTGGCCGCCTTCGCACAGCCGGTGACGGCGCTCACGGCCGACTGGTCACTGCCACGCCGCCGCGGGGCGGAAGTCCGCCTGGCTCGCCTGGGGGCACGCGCGAAGCGCAAGCAGGGCGATCTGGCCGGCGCGCTACAGGCTTGTGCCGCCGCACGCTACAGCCTGTCGTCCGACGGCAGCGACGACTTTATCGAATACGAACTCGAATGGCTGATCGAGGCCGGCCGCTTTGACGAGGCCGGACAGCGTGCCTTTTTCCACATCTACCAAGTGGAAACCGGCATGTGGGAAGGTTTGCCGCCCATCGTGAGCGCGCGCCTGGCTGATCCGGCAGACACCTCGGTCTGGTGGGCGCTGTGTGCCCTGCGTGCCTGTCATCTGGACGAGACCTTCGAGCGCTTCGTGCAACTGGCGCAGGGCCACGGGCCGTCGCTGCACGAGCGCTCCGACGTGCACCGCGTGCTGTTTGCCGCGCTGGACGGCAAAGATGCGGAAGAGGCGTTGCCCGAGGTTGTGGTTGCGGCCCATGCGCTGGCCGAGGCCCGCGCCCCCAAGCACCCGTGGACCACGCGCCTCATGGCGGTGCGCAACGGTATGGCGGGGCGCATCGACCCGACCACCGAAGCGGCTCAGCTACTGGCTGCCACGCACGAAACCGAGATGGAGGACAACCGCACGGCGTACTCGCTCTTCCATGCGCGGGCCCGTTCGCTGGGGCTGCTGGAAACGCTCCGGCTGCCGGTGCCGGCGGTGCCCAGCGGCCTGTGGGGCTACGCCTTTGCTGTGACCGTCGACAACGAATATGAAGAGCAGCTCGATGATCTGCCGGCCAAGCAGCAGGACGAGGCGCAGAAGCTGTATCGCAAGCTGCTGTGCACCGTCTACGAGCAGGCGCAGGCCCGCATGGAGCGGTACTTCGCGACAGGCACTGGGCATCCGTACGACGCGTGCGCGCACCTGTATTCGATGCTCTGCAACAACCTCGCTATCCAGTACCGCTACTACGAAAGCCGCTACGACGACGCCGTCGAGTTGCACCGGCGCGGCATCGCCGCCAGCCCGTTTGCCGAGCACTACGACGGCATCCTGCGCTCACGTATCGAACAGGAAGACCACGCCGGTGTGCTGGACGCCGCCGAGGCGCTCTGGAACTTCTCGGCCGACTACGGCTACAGCCGGCACGAGCCGAACGATTACGTAGGCGATGTGGCGCATGCCCTGCTGACGCTGGGACGACCGCACGAAATGTCGATCTGGCTGGAGCGTCTGGCGCACTGGCAGCAGGAGAACGGCGAGAGCGAAGATGCCCTGACATCCGGTGCGCTGGGCGCGCGCCTGCGCGTGCTGCTTTACATGGGGCAGGCCCTGGCGGAAGAGACAACGACCTACTGGAACCGCCTGGAGCCGCAGGTGCGTTTCTGCGACGATTACTGGGCATTGGCCAAGGCCGCCCAGGTCATGGGTGCGCTGGAGCGCTTTGATGAAGCCGCGGCCCTGTGCCAGCGCTCGATGGACTGCAACCCGCGCGACAATGCATCCGCCAGCCAGGACTACGACGCCATGAAAACGCTGCTGGCGTCGTACCAGCGCGGGGGTGCCGGTGCAGCGTCCGGCAAGTCGTGGTGGCAGTTCTGGAAATGAGCCGCACCGCCCGGACAACCGGCTACGCCCCGCGCAACGCACTCAACGCTGATCGGCTGAAGGCGGGCATCATCGCGCGCAGCGAAGCGCGCGGTGATGCCGCGCCGGTACGTGCCTGGCTGCTGAATCATTTCTATCGTCACCTGGTGGCCAACTTCGAGCCGGCACGGCCGATCGCCTCGCTGGACGAAGCGCGCAAGGCGCTGGGCGCCGCCACGCTGCCCGAATGGGTGGCCGCACGCTTCACAGCCACCAAAGCTGCCCCCGGTGCTGCGGCCGCCGCGCTTGCACCAGTGGTGTGGATCGACCCCGTCGAGCCTCAACTGCTGGCGCTGGAGCAGAAGCTGCTGGAGTTCCTGACCTCGCGCCGGGGCACCGCGCTGGAGGGCAAGCTCGACCGCGTCAACTGCCCGCAGGCCCTCGCGCAATGGGAGCGCGAGCACGCCGAGATGGCCGCGCGCATCGAACGCGGCTGGCGCGAGAGCCAACCCGACGCACTGCTCACGCTGCTGACCACCCCCAACGGCAGCTTTGTCGAGTTTCGGCATGACAGCACCTTGCTGCGCGCCGAGATGGCCTTCGAGAGCTATGTCATGCGCCATTGCCTCGGCCAGTTCGCCGATCGCCGCACGCTGTCCGGCGGCTACGGCGAGCGCTATGCCGAAGCCATCGAACAACAGCGCCTGCGTCTGCTGAGCTTTCGTGATGCCAGCGGGCAGCCGCACATCACCATCAGCCTGATCGTGGGGGCCGACGGCGCGCTGACGGTCGAGCAGGTCAAAGGCAAGCAGAATCGTCCGCCGATCGACCGCTATGTCGGCGATGTGCTGGCCTGCCTCAACGCGTTGGCACCCGGTGGCGACACACCGGCAGACTGCATCGCCATCGGCCTGGTGCGCACGCCTGTTGGCTGGCAGCGGATTGAGGATGTGACCGATGCGGCCACGCAGACGCAACTGGTGGCGCACCATCCGCAGTTGTTCCCGCGCCTGCGCGCGCCGACGCCCATGGTGGAGTGGCTCATTGCGGCACGCCAACCGGCATTGCTGGCCGAGCATCCGCCGCGTGCGGCATCGGTTGCCTACGCCACGCGCCAGGCGCGCACCAAGCGGGGAGCGGGCATGCCGTCGGCCAGTCCCGACAGCCCCGACGCGGGTTTCATGACGGAAGACGTGCCGTGGCCCGACATGTCCGCACGGGAAGCGGAAGCGCTGGCCACGCAAGCCGGCGCACGCCACGGATAAGCGAGGACATCCATGCCCACCTGGCTCAAGATTCTGCTGGCGGTGGTTGTGCTGTGGCGTGTGGTCCGGTACTTCCGCCCCGCCAAGCAGGCGGCCTTCACGCCGCGCAAGCACTGGGCGCTGGCGCTGGCACAACCCATGGTGGAAGCGACTGGCCTGACGGGCTTCATGAGTCCCGCCACGACGGCGCTCAATGAAGAGACGCGCAAACTGTTTCGCACGCCGTTGTTGCACCAGATGGAACTGCGCCCCACCACATCCGACGACGAGGTGAGGGCTCATCTTTCACGGGTGTTGGAGGCGCAATGGTTTCGCGCTGATCTGCATGCGCTGCAGCCCACGGATGACCCGCGTGCGGCGCTAGCGTTTGCCTGCGTGCGCATGGCGTTCCTGGTGCGCAACGCCATGCTGATGGGGTGGGCCGACCCGATGGTGGCGTGGCGGGTGCTGCTGCTCAATGCGCAGCGTGCACAGGATTGTTTTGCCGGTTGGGAAGACTTCGGCCACGCCTTCATTGCCGGGCGGCGGCAGTGGGTGGCCGCGTTTCGCGCCGATCCGCTGGGCAGTGGCTTTGATGCATACCACGTGCGCCAATTGCTTGGCCTCGACGGCGCATGGGCGGGGTTGCCGTGGCCTGGTGAACCCGCGCTGAGTCCCAGCGCAGCACACACTGCGGCCTAGAAACTCCCCGTGAACTGATAGCGCCCACCCGGGTGCCACATGGTCGCCACCGAAGCGACCTGACCCTGCGACAGGGTCTTTCGACGCAGCATCAGGCAAGGCTCGCGCACATCCATGTGCAGCATCTCGGCGATTTCGCGCGGGGGCAGGCGGGCCTCGATGCCGTAGTCCACACCCTGCAGCGGGGCGGCACGCATCAGGTAGGCATTCGGCGTGGTCTGCGTGAAGTCTTGCTCCATGTACTCGGGGGCGAGCGCGGCATTCACCCAGCGGTCTTCCGCCTGGATCGGCAGGTCGTTCTCGAAATGCACGATCAGCGAGTGGAACAGCAGGTACCCCGTTGACACGCCAAACGCCGCTGCCAGCGCCTCGTTGGCGCGTGCGCGTTCGAGCTTGTGCAGCTCGGCCCGGTGCTGGTGGCCGCGTGCAGCAATCTCCTCGGCGATGTTGCGGATCGCCACCAGCGTCGCCTGGTACTTCTGCTGCGCGACGAACGTCCCCAGCCCCTGCACCCGCGTGAGGATCTGCTCGGCGGTCAGTTCGCGCAGTGCGCGGTTGACCGTCATGCGCGACACGCTGAAGGTCTGCGCCAGCGTGGTCTCCCCCGGAATCATTTCGCCCTCCTGCCATTCGCCGCTGCGGATGCGCGTGAGGATGTCTTCCTTGATGCGCTGGAAGGCGGGTGTGCTGGCGGACTGATCTTGTGACATGGAGTCGACTTTGGGTGCGGCTTGGCGGCCGATGTGATGTGCGGATGGCAGCCATCATCAGGGTTTGCTCTTAGCTTGTAAAGTTTTCTTGCCTAAGTTGTATATACAACATAAGATGCGCAGCACACCCAAGGAGTTCGCAGGAGACCTCACATGAATGCACCGACCAACGCTGCCCACCTGACCAACGACCCGCGTTACGACGCCTCGCGCGAGATCCGTGCCCCGCGCGGCACCGAGCTGCACTGCAAGAGCTGGCTGACCGAAGCCGCCTACCGCATGCTGCAAAACAACCTCGACCCGGACGTGGCCGAGAACCCGAAGCACCTGGTTGTCTACGGCGGTATTGGCCGTGCAGCGCGCGACTGGGCCTGCTACGACAAGATCCTCGAAACGCTGCGCGAGCTGAACGACGACGAATCGCTGCTGGTGCAGTCCGGCAAGCCGGTCGGCGTGTTCAAGACGCACCCGGATGCGCCGCGCGTGCTGATCGCCAACTCCAACCTGGTGCCCAAGTGGGCGAACTGGGAACACTTCAACGAGCTGGACCGCAAGGGCCTGTTCATGTACGGCCAGATGACGGCTGGCAGCTGGATCTACATCGGCAGCCAAGGCATCGTCCAAGGCACGTATGAGACGTTTGCCGAAGCTGGCCGCCAGCATTACGACGGCAAGCTCGCCGGCAAGTGGATCCTGACGGCAGGCCTGGGTGGCATGGGCGGCGCACAGCCGCTGGCCGCCACGCTGGCCGGCGCGGTGTCGCTGAACATCGAATGCCAGCAATCGAGCATCGACTTCCGCCTGCGTACGCGTTACCTCGACAAGCAGGCCAAGGACATCGACGACGCATTCAACCTGATCCGCCACCATTGCGAGCGCGGCGAGGCCGTATCGATCGGCCTGCTGGGCAACGCAGCGGAAATCTTGCCGGAGCTGGTCAAGCGTGCCCGCGCCGGCGGCCTGAAGCCGGATCTGGTGACCGACCAGACCTCGGCCCATGATCTGGTCAACGGCTACCTGCCGGTGGGCTGGACGGTCGAGCAATGGCGTGCTGCGCAACGCGATCCGTCGCAGCACGCCCGCCTGACCGACGAGGCCGCCAAGTCGTGCGCCGTGCACGTGCAAGCCATGCTCGACTTCCAGGCCATGGGCATCCCGACCGTCGATTACGGCAACAACATCCGCCAGGTCGCATTCGACCAGGGCGTGAAGAACGCCTTCGATTTCCCGGGCTTTGTGCCGGCCTACATCCGTCCGCTGTTCTGCGAGGGCAAGGGCCCGTTCCGCTGGGTGGCGCTGTCGGGCGATCCGGAAGACATCTACAAGACCGACGCCAAGATCAAGGAACTCTTCCCGCACAACACGCACGTGCACCGCTGGCTCGACATGGCGCGTGATCGCATCGCCTTCCAGGGCCTGCCGGCACGTATCTGCTGGCTGGGTCTGGGTGAGCGTCACCTGGCTGGCCTGGCCTTCAACGAGATGGTCAAGAACGGCGAGCTGAAGGCCCCGATCGTGATCGGCCGCGATCACCTCGACACCGGCTCCGTCGCCAGCCCCAACCGCGAAACCGAATCGATGCGCGATGGCACCGATGCGGTGTCGGATTGGCCGCTGCTCAATGCGCTGCTCAACACTGCCGGTGGCGCGACGTGGGTGTCGCTGCACCATGGTGGCGGCGTCGGCATGGGCTACTCGCAGCACTCGGGCGTGGTGATCGTTGCGGACGGCACGGAAGCTGCCGCCAAGCGCCTCGGCCGTGTGCTGGTCAACGACTCGGGTTCGGGCGTGATGCGTCATGCTGATGCCGGTTATGAGACCGCCGTCGCCTGCGCCAAGCGCAACGGTTTGAATCTGCCGATGATCGGCTGAGCCCGGACCGAATTCAGGCATCCCCGCGCGGGCGGGGATTTGATACGACTAGACGATGTGCCCCTGCAATGACCGCCTTTTCATGCAGGGGCGACAATGAAACATCCCATTGCTTTGACCATGAACACCATGACCACGCCCCCCATCCTGACGCTGCAACCCGGTGCGATGTCCTTTGACGATCTGCGCCGCGTGTGGCTCGCGCCCACGCCCGTCGCGCTGTCGGGCGATTGCGCTGCCGCCATCGAGGCATCGGCTGCCACCGTGCAGGCCATTGTCGCCAAGGGTGCCCCGGCCTATGGCATCAACACCGGGTTCGGCCTGCTGGCCAAAACGCAGATCCCCACGCACGAGTTGGAGCGCCTGCAACGCAACCTGATCCTGTCGCACGCCGTGGGTACTGGCGAAGACGTGAGCGACAGCGTTGCGCGCCTCGTGCTGCTGATGAAGGCCGCGAGCCTCGCACGCGGTTACTCGGGCGTGCGCCGTGTTGTGATCGACACGCTGCTGGCGCTGCTGAACGCAGGCATCGTGCCGTGCATTCCGTCCAAGGGTTCGGTGGGTGCTTCGGGCGACCTGGCACCGCTGGCCCACATGACGCTGGCCCTGCTGGGTGAAGGCGATGTGCGCGTGAACGGCGTGCGCACCCCGGCACGTGCAGCGCTGGCCGCCGCCGGTATCGAGCCGATCGCACTGGCCGCCAAGGAAGGCCTCGCACTCATCAACGGCACGCAAGTGTCGACCGCGCTGGCACTGAACGGCCTGTTCCTGGCCGAACGCCTGCTGAAGGCCGCCACCGTGGCCGGTGCGCTGTCGGTAGACGCCGCCAAGGGCAGCGATGCGCCGTTCGATCCGCGCGTACATGCCGTGCGCGGCCAGCAAGGCCAAATCGCTACTGCAGCCGTGTACCGCAACCTGCTGGCCGGCAGCGCGATCCGCCAGTCGCACCTCGTGGGCGACAAGCGCGTGCAGGACCCGTACAGCCTGCGCTGCCAGCCGCAAGTCATGGGCGCGTGCTTCGACCTGATCCGTCAGGCCGGCGCCACGCTGCTCACCGAAGCCAATGCGGTGACGGACAACCCGCTGGTCTACGCCGACACCAACGAAGTCATCTCGGGCGGTAACTTCCACGCCGAGCCGGTGGCGTTTGCTGCCGACATGCTGGCGCTGGCGATTGCTGAAATCGGTGCGCTGTCGGAACGCCGCATTGCGCTGCTGATCGACTCCACGCTGTCGGGCCTGCCGCCGTTCCTGGTCGAGCAACCGGGCCTGAACTCGGGCTTCATGATTGCGCACGTGACGGCCGCTGCCCTGGCGTCGGAAAACAAGACGTTCGCCCACCCGGCCAGCGTCGACAGCCTGCCGACTTCCGCCAACCAGGAAGACCACGTCAGCATGGCCACCTTCGCCGGCCGCCGTCTGCAGGACATGGCCGAGAACACCGCCACCATCGTCGGCATCGAAGCGCTGGCTGCCGCGCAGGGCATCGACTTCCACAAGCCGCTGGCCACGTCCGACACGCTGCAACACGCGCACGGCTGCATCCGCGCGCGCGTGGCGTACTACGGTGAAGACCGTCTCTTCGCGCCGGACATCGAAGCGGCCCGCCGCCTCGTGCTCGACGGCGATCTGGGCGATTCGTGCCGCACCCAACTGGCCGACCTCGCGCTCGTCTGATCATGCTGGCCCAAGCTGAACCGAACGTCTGGCAAGGCCGCGTTGATGCGGAAGAGGGCCCGCTGGGCCTGCGCTGGCACCAGACGGTCCACCGCATCGATGCAGCCACACCACTGGCCAATACGGTTGCGCTGGCAGGCTTCGCGTGCGACGCGGGTGTCGCGCGCAACCATGGGCGCACCGGCGCGCAGGCCGGCCCGAACGCTATCCGCAAGATGCTCGCCAACCTGCCGGCGCGTGCCGGCCGCATGGTTGTCGATGCGGGGGATGTGACGTGCCAGGGTGATGCGCTGGAAGCGGCGCAGAGCGAGTTGTCCGGCGTGCTGCACGACTTGCTCGACCGTGGTGCGTTCCCGATCGCGCTGGGTGGCGGACATGAGATCGCATGGGCTTCGTTCGGCGGCTTGGCGCGGCATCTGGCGGCCAAGTCGAAGGACGCGCCACGCATCGGCATCCTCAACCTCGACGCGCATTTCGATTTGCGCGCGGGCGAGCGCGGCAGCTCCGGCACACCGTTCCGTCAGATCGCAGAAGACTGTGCACGACGCGGCTGGCCGTTCCACTACGCCTGCCTGGGCGTGAGCACCTACGCCAACACCGAAGCGCTGTTCGCCCGCGCCCGCCAGCTTGGCGTGCGCTGGATGCATGACGACGAGATGGACATCATGCAGCTCGCCCATGTGTTGCAGGTGGTCGAGGTGTTCTTGAGCCAGGTCGACCACGTGTATCTGACGATGTGCCTGGATGTCCTGCCGGCCAGCGTTGCCCCCGGTGTGAGCGCACCGTCCGCACGCGGCGTGTCGATGGACGTGATCGAGCCCATCGTCGATCGCGTGGTCAGCTCGGGCAAGCTGCGGCTGGCCGATGTGGCGGAACTCAACCCGTCGCTCGATATCGACAACCACACGGCACGTGTCGCCGCCCGCCTGGTTGCACGCGTGGCCGATGGCATTGGCCTGCAAGGGACCGCACATGACTGATCAAGCCGACCTGCACTGGGATGCGCTCTGGACCAACGTCCACCTCGCCACGCTGGCGGCTGATGCCGACGGCTATGGCGAGATCCGCGATGGCGCCATCGCCGTCAAGGACGGTCGCATCGCGTGGCTGGGTGCACGTGCCGATCTACCTGCCAACGCCCGCGCCACGCGCGAGCACGATGGCGGCGGCGCATGGCTCACGCCCGGCCTGATCGACTGCCACACGCACCTCGTCTACGCCGGCAACCGCAGCAACGAATTCGAAGCGCGTCTGAACGGCGTGCCCTACGAAGAGATCGCGCGGGCGGGCGGCGGTATCCTCTCCACCGTGCGCGCCACGCGTGCGGCCAGCGAAGATGCACTCGCCGAAGCCAGCCTGCCGCGCCTGAACGCACTGCGCGCCGAAGGCGTCACCACCGTCGAGATCAAATCTGGCTACGGCCTGGACTTGGAAACCGAGTGCCGCATGCTGCGCGTCGCGCGCCGCTTCGGCCAATCGCTGCCGGTGCGTGTGCGGACGACGTTCCTGGGCGCACACGCTGTGCCCCCCGAGTTTGCCGGCCGTGCGGGTGACTACATCGACTACCTCTGCACCCAGGTGCTGCCCGCACTGGCGGAAGAGGGACTGGTCGATGCCGTCGACGCGTTCTGCGAGAGCATCGGCTTCACGCCCGCGCAGACGGCGCGCATGTTCGACGCAGCGCAACGCCTGGGCCTACCGGTCAAGCTGCATGCTGAGCAGCTTTCCGATCAGGGCGGCGCGGCGCTGGTGGCACGTTACGGCGGGCTGTCTGCCGACCACCTCGAATGCCTGACCGACGCCGGCATCGCCGCCATGGCCCAGGCCGGCACGGTGGCCGTGCTGCTGCCCGGCGCGTTCTACTGCCTGCGTGAAACGCGCCTCCCGCCAATGGCTGCCTTACGTGAAGCTGGTGTGCCGATGGCGGTGTCGACCGACTCCAACCCAGGCACCTCGCCGCTGACGTCGCTGCTGCTGGCGATGAACATGGCGTGCACGCTGTTCCGCCTGACGCCGTTGGAGGCGCTGACCGGTGCTACGCGCCATGCTGCCGCGGCGCTCGGCTTGTCCGGCACGTGCGGGGTGCTCGCCCCGGGTTGCGTGGCTGACTTCGCGCTCTGGCGCATCGATCGGCCTGCGGACCTGGCCTATGCAATGGGCCTCAACCCCTGCGCGGGCGTGGTTAAGGATGGTGTGGTGGTGGCGTAAGGAATGCGTGACGACTCGGCTCGTATAATCAGCCGGGTCACCCGCGAACCCCCGTCCCATGCCCTTTTTGCCCGAACCTCTGTTCCAGCACGGTCAGCCCGATCGCACGGCGATCCTGCTGGTCAACCTCGGTACACCCGACGGTACCTCGCCGCGCGAGGTAGGCCGCTACCTGCGGCAGTTCCTGTCCGACCCGCGTGTGGTGGAGATTCCGCGCGCCGCGTGGTGGTTCATCCTCAACGTGCTGATCCTGCCGCTGCGCTCGCGGGCGTCGGCGCACAAGTACGAAAGCATCTGGCTGCGCGAGGCCAATATGACGGGCTCGCCATTGCTCGTCTATACCGAGCGCCAAGCGCATGCGCTGCAGCAGTTGATGAACGCACAGGGCCACGACGTGGTGGTCGCCTGCGCGATGCGCTACGGCAATCCGTCGATCCCATCCGTGATGCAGGCGCTGCGGAAGCAGGGCGTCGAACGCATCCTCGTGCTGCCGATGTATCCGCAGTATTCCGGCACCACCACCGCCACGGCGTTCGACGAAGTCTTCCGTGTGCTTGGCGAGATGCGCAATCAGCCGGAGCTGCGGCTGGGCAAGCATTTCCATGACGACCCCGCCTATATC
>RepKanNP_Acetate_BrdU_F21BDRAFT_1000192_pt1 | contig 31229 bp, 29 predicted proteins | sample RepKananBrdUF21B_FD_10624 | JGI IMG/M metagenome (IMG submission 10624)
TCTGTTCGGGCGCCATGTAGGCCAGCGTGCCGGCAATTTCTTCGGGTGGCGCGAGCACCTGCCGCTCACGCGGCAAGCGAGACGCGAGGCCGAATCCGCTGAGCCGTGCCACATCGAGGGCACCATTCACCCAGATGTGAGCGGGCTTGATATCTTTGTGAACCAGGCCACGTCGGTGCACTTGGCTCAGCGCCCCGGCGATGCTGACGGCCAACCGCAAGAAGCGCCCCACATCCATGGCTGCGCCAACGACGCTGGCGAGCGACTTGCCGCCCGGGTCTTCCAGCAGCAGCACGGTCCGACCGCGCTCCTGAACAAGCTCCAGGGGGCGCAATGCCCAAGGTGCTTCCAACTGGCCCCTTAGATCATATTCATGCGCAAGGCGGGCGAGGCTCAACGGCGTCGGGCGCTCTGCGGCAGACCAAACCGCCAACACCGCTTCCTGTCGGCCGTCTGGAGTGACACGTGCTCCCCTGGCGAGGATGCATTCGCCATCCTCCCACTGAATCTCAAACCTCGTACCCTTCTCGGCACCGAGTAGGAATAGTGCATTCATCTGCGTGCCTGGCTCTTAAATCGGTCACTGCTTTCGGACCAGCGGCGCCACAGGCAATCCGCAGCCAACGGCCCTCGCCTTTCTCGGAGTCGCCGCGACAGCAATGGAACCTACTGATGGTGCGTGGCGACGCGCGCTGCAGGCGCCCAAGCCGCCCGTTAAACCAGCGTTAGCCCAGAGCCCAGGGCTCCACAGGACTCAGTCCAAGACGTTCTGCCATCAGTACCAGTTCAGCAAAGGTACGCGCACGCATCTTGCGCATGGCCTGGCCGCGATGGATTTTGACGGTCACCTCGCTAATGCTCATGCGGTCGGCAATCTGCTTATTCATCAAACCCGAAGTCGCAAGCGTCATGACCTCCGATTCGCGCTTCGTCAGCGTACCGAAGCAATCGCGCAGGGCGTTGTTTCTCAGGGCATGCGCGCGTCGCAGGGCATCCTTCTCCAGAGCAGCAGCCACTGCGTCAAGCAGGTCTTGATCGCGAAAGGGCTTTGCCAAGAAGTGCTCGGCGCCGGCCTTCATCGCAGCCACCGTCATCGGAATGTCGCCATAACCCGTCACGAAAATGATGGGCACATGCACATTCATCTGGGTCAGCTTCGCCTGTAGGTCGAGCCCGCTCGGGCCCCGCAGACGAACATCGAGCACCAGGCAGCACGGCACATCCGGAAACTGGAACGCGAGCAGCTCACCTGCTGATTCCAGCAGCACCGCACGCCGATCCACCGAGCGGAAGAGGTTTCCAAGCGCGTCTCTGACCATCGCATCGTCGTCGACGACGACAACCAACGCATCGTGCAGTGGTAGTGGCTCCGAGAGAGGGTTCGCTACGGTGGTCATGGGGGCTCCCTGAAGATGGCCTTATCGCTCTTTTTTGATCGCCATCGTAGTCAGGTCACTGAGCGCTGTCTTGCACGGCTGTGCGAATTTCTTGATTGCCTGTGCGGTGAATGAACGTCACCAGCGATTTCGGCCCATCGATCCGACAGCTGCTACCAGACCTCCGGTAAGGCGGGTCATACCAAGAAACAATGGCGGCCCTGTCGTGCAGAACTTAGGCTTCATCCCGCATGTGTTCGACACCGTGTAAGGACCGCGCCCCGATCGCGGGCGCAATGGTGCGCCTGCGTCTGTCTCAATTCACCATCTCTAGAGGAACCCACGATGAGCAACCCGAAGCTCGAAGTTCTGACACCGCACAATAGCCAGCTGATCTTCATCGACCACCAGCCGCAAATGGCCTTCGGCGTGCAGTCGATGGACCGACAAGCCCTGAAGAACAACACCGTCGGTCTTGCCAAGGCAGCCAAAATCTTCGGCATTCCGACGACCATCACGACGGTCGAATCCGCGTCGTTCTCGGGTTACACGTACCCGGAGCTGTTGGATGTGTTTCCTGGCCAGCCGACCCTCGAGCGCACCTCGATGAACTCGTGGGACGACCAGAAGGTGCGCGACGCCCTGGCCAAGAACAACCGCAAGAAGGTGGTCGTCGCCGGCCTGTGGACGGAGGTGTGCAACTGCACCTTCGCGCTGTCGGCCATGCACGATGCCGACTACGAGATCTACATGGTGGCCGACGCCTCGGGCGGCACCTCCAAAGAGGCGCACGACTACGCCATGCAACGCATGGTCCAGGCTGGCGTGGTGCCGGTGACGTGGCAGCAGGTGCTGCTGGAATGGCAGCGTGACTGGGCGCACCGCGACACGTATGACGCCGTGATGCAGCTGGTGAAGGAACACTCCGGCGCCTACGGCATGGGCGTGGACTACGCCTACACGATGGTGCACAAGGCACCGCAGCGCACCACATCCGCACACGAGTCGCTTGCACCGATCCCGGCTCGCTGAACACCAGCCCACAACACTCGCCCCATTTCAAACATGAGTACGCAAGACACATCCCTGCCTGCGCCGCACGACCTGTCGCGCCGCAAACTGCTCGTCTCAGGCGCGAGCACGATGGCTGCGGCCGCCGCTGGCGCGCTGGTGGCCGGCACAGCAAGTTCAGCCCAAGCGGCCAACCCCAAAACATCGCACCCACATTCTGGAGACCACAATATGTCCTTCGTCACGACCAAAGACGGCACCCGCATCTTCTACAAGGACTGGGGCAGCGGCCGCCCGGTCGTGTTCTCGCACGGCTGGCCCCTGTCGGCCGATGCCTGGGATTCCCAGATGCTCTTCCTGTTGCAGCACGGCTACCGCGTGATCGCGCACGATCGCCGGGGCCATGGCCGCTCTGACCAGCCGTCCAAGGGCAACAACATGGACACCTATGCCGACGATCTCGCGACGCTGCTCGACACGCTGAACATCAAGGGTGCAACCCTGGTCGGCCACTCGACCGGTGGCGGCGAGGTGGCCCACTACATTGGCCGTCACGGCACCAAGCGCGTGGCAAAGGCCGTGCTGATCGGTGCCGTGCCGCCGATCATGGCCAAGACCGCAGCCTATCCGAACGGCCTGCCGATCGAAGTGTTCGATGGCATCCGCAAGGGCGTTGCCGAAAACCGCTCGCAGTTCTACAAGGATCTGACCACGCCGTTCTTCGGCTTCAACCGACCGGGCGCAAAGATTTCGCAAGGGACGATCGACGCATTCTGGGCACAAGGCATGGCGGGTGGCATCCACGGCCAGTACCAGTGCATCAAGGAGTTCTCGGAAGTCGACTACACGGAAGATCTCAAGAAGATCGACGTGCCCACGCTGATTCTGCACGGCGATGACGACCAGATCGTGCCAATCGACAACTCCGCCAAGCTGTCGGCCAAGCTGGTCAAGCACGCGACGCTGAAGATCTATCCGGGCGCCTCGCACGGCATGTGCGTGATCAACGCCGATCAGGTCAACGCAGACCTGCTCGCCTTCCTGTCGGCTTAAGGCCCCGCGAATCCACCGCGATTGTCCGACTCACCCTGGCCCAGCCACCCGCTGGGCCGGGGTCACAACCATGAAGGGATGAAATGAATCCAGTGCGCGTACCCGAACTGATCCTGACCAACGCCAAGGTCACCACGCTCGATCGAACCAACCCTGAGGCCGAGGCCGTTGCCATCCATGACGGCAAGTTTTTGGCAGTCGGGCGTCGCGACGAGATTCTCCCGCTGGCTGGCCCCGCCACCCGTGTGGTCGACCTGCAAGGCCGGCGCGTCATTCCGGGCCTGATTGATAGCCACATGCACATCATCCGGGGTGGCCTGAACTACAACATGGAGCTGCGCTGGGACGGCGTACGCTCGCTGGCCGAAGCGTTGCGCATGCTCAAGGCCCAGGTCGAACGCACGCCCGCACCGCAATGGGTGCGCGTGGTGGGTGGCTTCACCGAACATCAGTTTGCCGAGAAGCGCCTGCCCACGCTCGATGAGCTCAATGCCATCGCACCAGACACTCCGGTGTTCATCCTCCATTTATATGACCGCGCACTGCTCAATGCCGCAGCGCTGCGTGTCGTCGGCTACGACAAGAACACGCCGAACCCGCCGGGTGGCGAGGTCGTCCGCGACAAGAACGGTACGCCCACCGGCCTGCTCTTGGCCAAGCCCAACGCCACGATCCTCTACGCCACGCTGGCCAAGGGACCGAAGCTGCCGGCGGAGTATCAGAAAAACTCGACGCGCCATTTCATGCGCGAGGTCAATCGACTCGGCGTCACCGGTGTCATCGATGCGGGTGGCGGCTTCCAGAACTACCCCGAGGACTACAACATCGTTGAGGAGCTGCACCGCGAGGGGCAACTCACGGTGCGCCTGGCCTATAACCTCTTCACGCAGAAGCCGCGTGAGGAGCTCAATGACTTCCGCACATGGTCTGGGCAGGTCCGCCCCGGACAGGGCGACGATCTCTACCGCCACAATGGTGCCGGCGAGATGCTCGTCTATTCCGCCGCGGATTTCGAAGACTTCCGCGTCGAGCGGCCCGAGATGCCGCCGAACATGGAAAGCGACCTCGAGCCGGTGATCCGCCTGCTTGCCGAGCAACGGTGGCCATGGCGCCTGCATGCCACCTATGACGAGACAATCTCGCGTGCACTGGACGTGTATGAGAAGGTCGCACGTGACGTGCCGTTCGATGGCCTGCACTGGTTCTTCGACCACGCGGAGACCATCAGCGACCGGAACATAGACCGTATTGCCGCGCTTGGCGGAGGCATCGCTGTACAGCACCGCATGGCTTACCAGGGCGAGTACTTTGTCGAGCGTTATGGCTCACGGGCGGCAGAAGCCACCCCGCCCATCAAACGCATGTTGGAACGTGGCGTCAAGGTGGGCGCGGGCACGGACGCCACACGGGTCGCGTCGTACAACCCGTGGGTATCGCTGTCGTGGCTTGTCAGCGGCAAGACGGTGGGCGGGCTGCGTTTGTATCCGCAAGCCAACCTGCTCGATCGCGAAACGGCCTTGCGCCTCTGGACTGAGGCCAATACGTGGTTCTCGTCCGAAGAGGGCAAGAAGGGGCAGATCCGCGCCGGGCAGCTCGCCGATCTGGCGGTCCTCTCTGACGATTACTTTGCCGTGCCCGAGGACGATATTCAGGACATCACCTCGGTCCTGACGGTGTTGGGCGGCAAGGTCGTGTTTGGGGATGGGGATTTCGGCCCCCTCGCCCCCGCGCTACCGCCTGCGATGCCAGACTGGTCGCCCGCGCGGCATCATTTGGGCTTCGCCCCGCGCAATCCTGCCCTTCAAATCAGTTGCGGATGTGCGACCGCTTGCGGGGTACATGGACACGCACACGCGCGCGCCTACCTAGACCAGACGCCCGCCGGTGACGCCGCTGCATTCTGGGGTGCGTTCGGCTGCTCGTGCTGGGCGTTCTGATACCGCGCCAGCCATGCATCCAACACCTTCGACGTCTGCCCGCGGCGGACTCCTGTACCGCGCGGCGCTGGTGCTGTTGTGCGCGGCCTACCTGCAGGGCGGGCTGGTCAAGCTCTTCGACTTCCCGGGGGCCATTGCCGAGATGCAGCACTTCGGCATGGCGCCGGCCATGCCCATGGCCGCAGCGGTGATCGTCTTGGAGCTGGTCGGCTCGGCGCTGGTGATCAGCGGCCGACTGCGATGGATTGCAGCACTCGCGCTGGCCGCGTTCACCCTGGTTGCCTCGCTGCTGGCCAACCGCTTCTGGCAGGCCCCGGCTGACACCCGCCCGATGATGGCCAACGCCTTCTTTGAACACCTCGGACTGGTCGGCGGCTTTCTGCTCGTCGCACTGCAAGACTGGATTTCGCGTCGGGAAGCCGATGTGCACACCTGGACTGGACAATGAAACCCTACTTCATCTCGCTCGGCGCCGGCATGTTGATCGGCATCATCTACGCACTCATGCAGGTGCGCTCGCCGGCCCCACCCGCCATCGCATTGATCGGATTGCTGGGCATGCTGCTCGGTGAGCAAGTGGTACCGCCTATCAAGCGCCTGCTTGCGGGCCAACCCGTCACGGCTACCTGGTTCCACCGTGAGTGCACACCCAAGATCACGGGCCTGCCGCCGGTGATTCAAGTCAGTGCGCTCCGGCAAGCGCCGGACGACACGCAGCACTGATGTTGGGCATGGCACGAGCGAATCCATACCTCAGTATGATTTCGCGAGTGCCTGTGCAACGGTATCCTCAACGCTCCGTCGCCAGAGCCGTCCGTGCCAACGTAGGTCTCCGGCATGCCCCGAGGAATCCCGCGTGAATGCACAACCGGTCATCGCCGTGGTCGATGACGATGCCTCTGTCCGACTGGCCCTCGGCAATCTCCTGCAATCGTGTGGCCTGAATGTTGCGCTTTTCGGCAGTGGCGCCGATCTGCTCGGCTACGATGACCTCACCTCGCTCTCCTGCGTTCTGACGGACATCCAGATGCCTCAGATGAGTGGATTCGCACTCTGCGATTCGCTGCGCGGCCGAGGTGTGAATCTGCCCATCATTTTCATGACCGCATTCCAGAGCGACAGTGCACGTCAACAGGCCGAGGTTCGTCACGCCATCTCTTTACTCAGCAAGCCTTTCAGCGACGCTGAGATCATGTCCTGCATTGCGCTTGCGCTCGGTCACACACCTGGCACTTGGCCGGATGCCTGATTCCGATGCATGCGCAGAACAACCAGGCGGGCCACCCAGTGCATGACATCGACGCCATCGTGCGCTGCACCCGCGCACTGACGGAGGAGATTCAGCTCGATCGACTCATAGACAGGCTGATGACCATCGTGCTCGTGCTCGCCCGTGCACAGCGCGCGCTGCTGATACGCATGGCTGGGGAGACACCGATGATCGAGGCCCATGCCCACGCTACCCCGGCCAGCATTGGCATCGACATGACCCCCCACCCGGTGGCGCCGCAAGATCTGCCGCTCACGATGCTCAACTCGACGCTGCGTTCAGGCAAGCGCCTGGTGGTCCACGACGCTGCCTCGAGCCCGTTTGCGCATGACCCCTACTTCAGCCAACGCGGCACCGCCTCCGCCATGAGTCTTCCGATGCTCAAAGGCAACCACACGGTCGGCTTGCTCTACATCGAGAACAGCCAACTGCCTGGCAAGTTTGCTGGGGAACCTGCCGATTTGCTCGAACTGATTGCAGGACACGCAGCCGTCTCGCTCGATAACGCACGGCTCTATCAGAATCTGCTCGAAGAAAACGCACACCGCCGCCGCGTCGAGCAAGCCCTGCGCGTCAGCGAAGAGACACTGGCGCTGGGTGAGCGCGTCAGCCAGACAGGGAGTTGGCGCTGGGACCTTCAACGCGACATTTGCCTGTGCTCGGAAGAGCTACGCCGCATTTTCGATCTCCCAGAGGATGGGCCGGTGGTGACGCGGGACGTGCTGGTTGCGTGCATTCACCCAGAGGACCGGGAGTACGTACGGCAGACCGCCGAGCACCAAGCAAACGCAGGCGAGCCCTTCGAGCTCGAATACCGCATTGTCCGCAAAGACGGCACGACGCGACATGTGGCGGCACTAGGCAAGCCCATCCACATCGCCGGTCGTGACGTCGAGTATGTTGGCATCGTGAGTGATATCACCGCGCGTTGCCAGGCCGAGGATGCGGCGCGCAACGCCCAGGCCGACGTTGCTCGGGTGGCGCGTGCCACGACGGTCGGCCAACTGACCGCAGCAATCGCACACGAAGTGAACCAACCGCTCATGTCGATCGTGTCCCATGCGAGCGCCAGCCTACGCTGGCTCGATCGAACGCCTCCTGCGCTAATGCAGGCGCGCGAGGGGCTGGCAGCGATCGTCTCCGAAGGCCAGCGCGCGGGCGACATGATTCACGGCCTGCAGGCCCTCACACGCAACGCGCCCAGGGCCTTCGCCGCGCTAGACATGCACCAAACAATTCGCGACATCCTGCAAATCGCGCGTAGCGAGCTGAATTGCCGCGACGTTTCACTTGAGCTCGATCTGAACGCATCGCGCAGTCAGGTGCATGGTGACGCCGTGCAGCTACAGCAAGTCCTGCTGAACCTGGTGCTCAACGCGATCGACTCGATGGCGTCGGTATGCGACCGCCCTCGCACCCTGCGTCTGACGACTGCGGTTGTCGCGGAAACCCAGTTGCAGGTGCGCGTTGAGGATAACGGCCAGGGGCTGGCCAGCGATGCACCTGGGCGCATTTTCGAACCGTTCTACACGACCAAGGCCAACGGCATGGGGATGGGGTTAGCGATTTGCCGATCCATCGTGGAAGCGCACAAAGGAGAAATCCTGGCGGCGCCGCGCCTGCCGTTCGGCGCGATGTTCGTGTTCAGCCTACCGTTGACGCCGATCGTCCCGTCGTAGCGCGGTCGCTCAGCTGCGCACCGCGCGCCGCCAGCTCGCGGGCGTGGCACCAAAGGCACGGGCAAAGCAGCGGGTGAAGTGGCTCTGATCAGAGAAGCCGCACGTTGTCGCGATGGTCGCGATCGGCGCATCGGTGTCACGAAGCAAGCTACGGGCGCGCTCAAGCCGCTGCGTTGAAAGCCATTGGTGCGGTGTCGCACCGGTCGAAGCATGAAACGCACGCGAGAAGTGGCTGCGTGAAAGCCCACAGGCATCTGCCACTTCAGCAATCGATCCGTCGCCGTCCAATCGAGAGATGAGCACTTCTTTGGCACGCTCAAGCATTCCCGGACTCAAACGCTCGCGCCCGCCCCTGGGCGTGGTCTCATGGCGCCCGTCGTAACGCTCGACCAGATAGGTGGCGATTGCCAGTCCCACCTGGTCAACGAACAGGCGGCTCACGTATTGCGGTTGTGCCAGCGCGGGCACCACTGCCTGAGCAAGATGGGACAAGACCGGATCCAATTGCCCAGCCAATGAAGGAAGCGAAGCACAGGCCGGACGTCCAAGCTCCAGACTCGTGCGCTCGACAAAACCTGGCGACAACTCAAGCAGTACGAAGTCAAAGGCGCCGTAAAAATCTGCCTTGTAGTCCTCAAAGAAATTTCGGATGTAGATCGAACCGGTCTCAAACTGATGCGTGCTGGCATGCACGCTGTTAAAGATCCGACGACGGTGTCCGGTGGCCAGCGACACACCGGCCAGGAAGCCTCTCTCCGACGCAGGCGTTAAAACCTGACTGAGCTGGTCATTGCCAGAACTTTTCCGAAAGAAGACGAAATCGCTTCCATGTAGCGATTCGTCGCGCCGGAGCTTTTCCGACGAGCAACCGAGCGAGTCTTGCGAAGAGGTTTGTGCGGGCACCGGTGGAGACATGATTTTGATTGCTCTGCATGCTGACCGCAGGGATTCGCAAGCCTATTGAGTGGGCCGAAGTGACATTCCAAGTGCGTCACAAATATTAACAAATCCGCCAACTTGGTGCACGGCTCCGACCAATTGGTATGGTGGTTAATACCATTTGACAATGGTTGCTAGAGACACCCCCCAGTACGCTTCGTACACCTCATGAGAGGCGGGCGCCTCGACGTTCAGACGCCCAGTCCAACGTCCATGCCATGCCCTCTAGCGTCTCGTCCACCCTGCCCGCTGCACCCTCTTTTGGGATGTTCCATCTGGTGCAAGGCTGCCTGCTTGCTTTCACCGCCGGCTTCGTGGACGTCGTTGGATTCTGCGCGCTGTTCGGGCTATTCACGGCACACGTTACCGGCAACTTCGTCATGATTGGCGTGGAACTGGCCGGCTCCGGCCAAGGTGTACTCGCGAAGCTGCTGGCGCTGCCTGTGTTCGTGCTGGCCGTGGCGTCTACCAAGCTGACGGTGGAGGCCGTTGTACGGCACGGAAGGGAGCCTACGCGCCTGCTGCTCCTGGCGGAAGCGCTGCTGCTGGTGACGTTTATGACGGCTGGCCTGCTGGCGCTACCCATCCAGTCAGCAGACAACCCTGCAACCATCGTCGTCGGCCTGATCGGCGTCGCGGCAATGGGCGTACAGAACGCCAAGGCGCGCATCGTACTCTCCGATCACGCGCCCACCACCATCATGACCGGCAATACAACCCAGGTCGTCATCGACCTGGTGGAATTGGCCACACCGGGTAGCACACAGAAGAGCGGCTCCCGCGCGCGCCTGCGCAAGATGGTGCCGCCGCTCATCGGTTTTGCGACCGGTGCAATGCTGGGAGCCCTGGCGTTCTCTGCCGTGTCGTTCTGGTGCGTGTTGCCGCCGATATTCATTCTCACTGGGCTAGCCGCCGCGAGCCGTTAGCTCTTCCACAGTTCAATTCGCCGACCGCTGACCTGTGCGCGAATTGGGTCATCCACTCATCGCAGGAACAAGGAACAACATGCCTCCCCTGATGCGGAGCACCGCAAAGCACTGGGTTCTGTCCATCTGTGCCGCAATGACGTGTTGCGTTGAGGCTAACGCGCAGACATCCGTCACGCTGTACGGTCGCCTCAATACCTCCATCGAGTACGCCCGTGGCGCAGCCACAACCAGTGGCGCTGATCTCGGTTCAGTCACGCGGCTGACGAACAACCGCTCGGTCTTTGGCCTCCGGGGCGAAGAGGACCTGGGAGGCGGTACCAAGGCCTTCTGGCAGATTGAAAGCGCTGTTTCGGTAGACACGGGGCAAGGCCAGTTAGCTGGCCGCAATACCGCCATCGGGTTGGAAGGCAACTACGGCAAGGTGTTCATGGGCCATTGGCAGACGCCCTATACCGAATCGACTGCCGGCTATGACCCCTACTACCCCACCACAGCAGGCTATATGGCGTTGATCGGCAACGGCTCAACGTCCAGCTCCGACAACGTTCAGGACACGAGTTCGTTCGATCGACGCCAGAAGAACATCATCCAATACCGTAGCCCGGTCTGGAATGGCCTGAGCGGCAGCATGGCCTGGGGCGTCAATGAAGAGAAGATCAGCGTGCCACGCAATCCGGCCTTGTATTCATTCGCCGGTGCTTACGATCGCGGGCCGTTGAACATCACAGCCGCCTACGAGATCCACCAGCACTACCAGACGGCCGGACGCAATGACGAGGCGGCAAAGATCGGGGTGGCTTACCAGTTTCCGACAACGAAGATCGCCTTGTTGTATGAGCGGCTGCACTATCGGACAGCCACGGGGGATCTGTACCGCAACGGCTACTACGTTTCCCTCACCCAGCAGCTTGGTCCGGGCAGCGTGCGGGTCGGCTTTGCGCTGGCGAGCAACGGTTCGGGCAGCGCACGGGAAACGGTCGGCTATTTCCGAAGCGGCGTGGATACCGGCGCGACTCAATTGACGGTCGGCTACGACTACCCGCTGTCTAAGCGGACCGCCCTGTACACCTATTACAGCCGGATCAACAACCGCAGCAACGCCATCTACGACTTTGCGATCAACCAGATCGGCGTAAAGGCCGGAGCGCATCCGGAAACGTTCGTGCTCGGCATGCGGCACAGCTTTTAGTCCGCGGGGCACCGGTTCTGAAGCCCTGCAACCTGACCGGCATCCAGTTGCCGGATTCTCGACCCATCAATACCTGACGAAAGCCCCATGAGCAAAGACATCCTGACCACCGCCGCCGGCGCACCCGTTGTCGACAACCAGAACTCGATGACCGCTGGTCCGCGCGGCCCCATGCTGCTCGAAGACGTGTGGTTTCTGGAAAAACTCGCGCACTTCGACCGAGAGGTGATTCCCGAGCGTCGCGTGCATGCCAAAGGCTCGGGTGCCTTCGGCACCTTCACCGTCACGCACGACATCACGCAATACACCAAGGCTTCGATCTTTGCCGAGGTGGGCAAGCAAACGCCGCTGTTCCTGCGTTTTTCCACCGTGGCCGGCGAACGCGGTGCGGCTGATGCCGAACGCGACCCGCGCGGTTTTGCCATCAAGTTCTATACGGACGAAGGCAACTGGGATCTGGTCGGCAATAACACGCCGGTGTTCTTCCTGCGCGATCCGCTCAAGTTTCCGGACTTTATCCACACACAAAAGCGCGACCCGCGGACCAACCTGCGCAGCGCTGTCGCCGCCTGGGATTTCTTTTCGAAGAACCCTGAGACGCTGCACCAGGTGACGATCGTGATGAGCGATCGCGGCATTCCAAAGACCCTGCGCCACATGGATGGCTTCGGCTCGCACACCTTCTCGCTCATCAATGCAGCGGGCGAGCGCTTCTGGGTGAAATTCCACTTCAAGACCCAGCAAGGTATCCAGAACTACACCAACGAAGAGGCCGCACAGGTGGTGGCGCAAGACCGCGAAAGCTCGCAGCGCGATCTGGTTGAAAGCATCGATCGTGGCGATTTCCCGCGCTGGAACCTGAAGGTGCAGATCATGCCGGAAGCCGATGCGGCCACCTACCACATCAACCCGTTTGACCTGACCAAGGTGTGGCCGCACAAGGACTACCCGTTGATCGACGTAGGTGTATTGGAACTGAACCGCAACCCCGACAACTACTTTGCCGAAGTCGAGCAGGCTGCCTTTACGCCGGCCAACGTGGTGCCCGGCATCGGCTTCTCGCCGGACAAGATGCTGCAGGGCCGCCTGTTCTCGTACGGCGACACGCAGCGCTACCGCCTCGGCGTAAATCATCACCAGATTCCAGTGAATGCGCCCAAGTGCCCGTTCCACAACAGCTTCCACCGGGACGGCGCGATGCGGACCGATGGCAACCTTGGCAGCAAGCTCAACTACGAGCCGAACCGCGAAGGTGCCTTCGCCCAGGACCGCCGGGGTGAGGAGCCGCCGCTCAGGCTCGAAGGTGCAGCGGCACGCCACGATCACCGCGTCGACACCGACTACTACAGCCAGGCCGGCGCCTTGTTCCGCCTGTTTGACGAGGGTCAGCGCCAGCGTCTGTTTGCGACCATCGCGGGCGGTCTGTCGCAGGTACCGGAAGACATCCAGCGCGCGCAGATCGAGCACTTCACCAAGGCTGATCCGGCCTACGGCGCGGGCGTCAAAGTGGCGCTGGGATTGAAATAATCGACGACGGCGCGCGACATCGACGCGGCATCAGCCAGTCGCATCGCGCGCCATCACCACTTGCTACGAGGATCAACATGGCAAAGAAAATTGGCGGCACCAGCGCCGCGGCCCCGATCAATATCGGCATTGCCGAGAAAGACCGCAAGAGGATCGCAGACGGTCTGTCGACCCTGCTGGCCGACACTTATTCGCTGTACCTGAAGACCCACTACTTCCACTGGAACGTCACTGGGCCGATGTTCAACACGCTGCATCTGATGTTCGAGACGCAGTACAACGAACTGTGGACCGCGACCGACGCTGTGGCGGAGCGCATCCGCGCGCTTGGCTATCTGGCACCGGGTTCGTACTCGGAGTTCGCCAAGCTAACGTCCATCCCGGAATCAAACGGGGTGCCCGAAGCGATGGACATGGTCCGCGAGCTGGTAGCCGGCCACGAAGCTGTCACTCGCACCGCCCGCAGCCTGTTTCCAGATGTCGACAATGCCGCCGACGAACCGACCGCCGACCTGCTGACCCAGCGCATGCAGACGCACGAAAAGACCGCGTGGATGCTGCGCTCGTTGCTGGTGTAGCGCACCCGGCCGGAGCGACAGAATGGCGCCCCGCCTCTATCAGTCCGGGCGCTTTCCCATATTGCGTGAATATCGCCCCACAAGAGGACGCGACCACCGATCCAGGGACGCTCGGAGCCGAAGGTCGGGCGTTCGAATCCGTCTAGGCAGGCCAACTCTCGCAACGGTCAAGGGGTGGCTACGCATGATCGACCGCAGAGGCAGCTGCCCGCAGGGCCAGCAGGTAGCTCTGGACGCCGAACCCGCAGATCTGCCCACTGACGATGTCAGCAAACACTGAGTGATGACGGAAGGGCTCGCGTGCGTGGATATTGGACATGTGCAACTCCACGATGGGACACGTGAGGATCGCGAGTGCATCCCGGATACCGTAGCTGTAGTGCGTCCAGGCGCCTGCGTTGATCAGCACGGCGTCTTGGCCTTCCTCGAAGGCGCGATGAATGCGTTCGCACATCGCCGCTTCGCTGTTCGTCTGGAACGATTCCACTTGCACGCCCAGCTCCTCGCCCAGGGCCTGCAACCTTGCGTCGATCTCGGCCAGCGTGATGGTCCCGTACTGCGCGGGGTCACGCTTACCGAACATGTTGTGATTGATGCCGTGCAGCATCAGGATGCGCTTCATGCAAACCTCTGTGGTGGACTCAGATCAGTTCAGATCAGTCGAGGGGAACGGTCAGCCGGTCGATCACGGGGCGGGTATCCGGACGCACGCCACGCCACCAGACGAACGCTTCCGCGGCCTGTTCGACCAGCATGCCGACGCCGTCTGCGATGTTGCGCACACCCGCGTTGCGCGCGAGCCGCAGGAACGGCGTCAGCCGTTTGCCATACGCCAGTTCGTAGGCCATCCCTTCGGGGCTGAAGATGCTCGGTGGAACGGGCGGCAGATCGCCTGTGAGGCTGGCGGAGGTGGCATTGACCACCAGATCGAAGCGCCCCATCGCCTCTAGGTCGGCATACCTGCAAGCGACGATCGGGCCGCGCCCGGCAACCTGGGCGGCCAGCGCCTGTGCCTTGGCGACGTCGCGGTTCGCGATGACCAACTGCGCCGGCTCCGCCGCCAGGAACGGCAGCAGCGCGCCACGCGCTGCACCACCGGCACCCAGCAGCAGCACGCGCTTGCCAGCCATCGGCCGCGCCAGGTTGATCTCGATGTCACGCACCAGCCCCATGCCGTCGAAGTTCTCGGCCAGAATGCGGCCACCCTCGAATTTCAGTGCATTCGCGGCACCCGCCAACGTGGCGCGCTCGCTGCGCTCGTCGGCCATCGCAAACGCCTTCAGTTTGAATGGCGCCGTGACGTTCATACCCTTGCCGCCGCCGGTGGCGAACGCACGCACGACATCAGCGAACGCTGTGTCCGGCTCGACCGGCCCTTCGATGGCCGTGTACTGCATGTCTTGTTGCGCCGCCTGCGCAAAGAGACCGTGAATGAGCGGCGATTTGGTGTGTGAGATCGGGTTGCCGATCACGGCATAGTGGTCAGTCATCATGAGGCTCGCTTCGAGTAAAGAACGCCATCGGCCTGCATCGCCTGGATCTCGTCAGGGTCGAAACCCAGCGTGCGCGCGACTTCAACGTTGTGCTCGCCCAGATCAGGGGCGACGTCGCGAATGGTCGTATCGCAATCGGAAAACTTGAACGGCAGGTTGGGCAAGCGCAACGTCCCGTAGCGCGGATGCTGCTGCTCGACCACCATGCCGCGGGCCTGAATTTGCGGATCGGCCAGCACCTCGTCGATGCGCTGGACCTTGGCGCACGGCACATCGATGCCATCCAGCAGTTCCAGCACCAATGCCACGGGGCGTGCGGCGACCCAGGGTTCGACCACAGCGAGAATCTCCGCCCGGTGCGCGTTGCGGCCAACGCTGTCATGGAACCGCTTATCTGCGCCGAAGCCTGCCGGACCGCCATGCGCTTCGACCAGCGCAGCGAAGCGCTTCCATGCATCGTCAACCTGCGCGGCAATCACCAGGTCCGCGTCAGCCGCGCGGAACACGCCATAGAGTGTCGAGGTAGGCATGTCATGGCCGGTCTGCTCGGGCAGCACGCCCTGTAGGGTGAAGCACTGCACAGCGTATTCGTGCATCGACACCAGCGTGTCGTACAACGCCATATCGATGTGCTGCCCGCGTTGGCTCTTCACGCGCCCCAACAGCGCGGCGTTGATGGCGGCCACGGCGTGGATGCCCGTGTACATATCACCGAGCGAAATGCGCAGCAGCGGAGGCCTCTCGCCCGGCGTGCCGACCATTTGCATGATGCCGCTCTTGGCTTCGGCAATCAGCCCGAAACCGGCGCGATGTGCGTCCGGCCCGGTATGTCCGTAGGCCGAGATGGAGCAATAGACCAGGCCCGGATTGCGCGCTGACAGTTCGGCATAGCCCAGTCCCAGCTTGTCCAGCGCACCCGGTCGGTAGTTCTCGATGAACACATCCGCCGAGTCACACAGCCGCTGCATGAACGCCTTGCCGCGCGGGTCCTTCATGTTGACGCTCACGCCGCGCTTGCCCATGTTGAGCTGCAGGAAATAGCCGCTTTGCTCGTCGTCGAGCACGGTGGCGTGCTGGCGTCCAGCGTCGCCGGTGCCGGGGCGTTCAACCTTGATCACTTCGGCGCCAAGGGCAGCCAGGCATCGGCCGACATAGGGGCCGGCAAGGAAATGGCTGTAGTCGACAACGCGAATACCTTCGAGTGGGCGCGCCTGCATCAGAACGCTCCCGGCCGGCGCGGCACCATCAGGCGGTGCTCACCGCGTTGCACGACGTGGCCATCTTGATTGATCAGCTCCGAGGGCAGCACGACGATGCCCCAGCCGGGGCGGCTCTTGCTCGCCCGCATCTCCCCGACCCGGAACTTCACATGCAAGACGTCGTTGACCTTGATCGGCAGCAGGAAATCCCACGTCCAGCCGAGCGACATGCCGGGCAGGAATCGGTAATCGCTCTGCGTCTTCAGGCCGTCCGCAATCGACAGGCCGAACAAGCCATGCGCGACGATGCAGCCGAAGTGGCTGGCTTTGGCGTAGGCCTCGTCGACGTGTACGGGCGTGTGGTCGCCGGTGAGGTCGGCGTAAGCGAGGATGCGTTCCTTCGTGACCGTGTAGCTCGGGCTCACGCACGTGTCGCCCTCGCGGGCGTCATCCCAGTATTTCTCAACGATGGTCATGTTCATGCCTGCGCACGGGGGTTGATTGCCAAGGCCTGCGCCACGCACGACGCAGGCTTGGCCTGAATGAGTTCGACCGCCAGACCGTCCGGCAAGCGCAGCCAGTTGCGGCCCTGCGGCATTTCGGTCACGCCAAAGCCCTGCGCCAGTGCCAGTGCAGCTTCGAGGTCTTCGCACATCACGCCGAGGTGGGCCAATCGTCCTTCATGGCCTTCGGGGCCTTCAAACTCCGGGGCATGGATGAACTGCAGGCCACCGAGCGTCCAGTACTGCCGGGGCGCTTCATGCGTGCCGTCGATCTCGCGCAGGGTCATGCCGAGCACGTCTTCGAAGAAGCGGATGTGCCAGTGGATGTCTTTCACCCAAATGGCGACGTGTTCCACATAGGCCTTGGGGGTGCTCATGCGGTGGTCTCCTTGTGTTGTCGTTGTTGGTCGGCCCGCTGGTCGGCCATACTGCGCTCGATCCCCTTGATGCAGGCGACCAGCGTGGCATTGACGGGGGTCGGCACGCCGTACCGCTGCCCGCAACGCACCACCGAACCGTTGATGAAATCGATCTCGGTGATCGTCCCTTTCTCCAGGCTTTGCAGCATTGAGGTCTTGAACGCCGCGGGCAGACCTTCGGCGGCCAGGGTCCATGCCTGCTCGGGGTCCGACATCGACAGCTTCACGCCCGCGGCCTGTGCCGCTGCAATGGCCTCGGCCACGGCTGCAAGCGAGGTCGCCTTGAGCAGCGGCTCGTCGTAAAGCTGGCCGTAGGTCAGGCGGGTGATGCCCGTGAGCGCGCCGGTGGCCACGTTGACGAGCAGCTTGTCCCACATCGTGCCGACAATGTTGTCGGTAACGGTGGTCGCCAGCCCGGCGGTATTGAAGGCGTCCGCCACAGCCTGCACGCGCGGCGTCAGACGGCCATCCAGTTCGCCGATGTAGGTGGCCTTGCCAACCACACCCGATTGAATATGCGCGGGGCCCCGCATCACCCCGCCAACATAGGTCTTGCCTGCCAGCACGCGTTCACGGCCCACGATGTCGGCGAGAATGTCTTCGTGCCCGAGGCCGTTCTGCAGCGACAGCACCAGCGTATCGGGGCCGACCAGGTCCACAGCACCGCGCATGGCGGCATCGGTCTCGAAGGATTTGACCAGCACGATCACCAACTCTGCGACGCCAACCTCTGCCGCGCGCGTCGCTGCCCGCACCTGGATGCATCGCGTGCCCTGGGCATCGTCCACCCGCAGGCCTTCGTTTCGCATGGCGTTGACGCGGTCCGGTGAGCGGACCATCAGCCAGGTCTCATGGCCCGCTTCAGTGAGGGTGGCCCCAATGGCGCAGCCCAGTGCGCCGGCACCCAGAATCGCAATCTTCAATGGCGTCTCCTTCACGTGTGGTTGCACGATAGGAGGCGGCCCTTATACTGGCAATACAATGATCACAATACCGTTATTGCCATGGACAATAATGCTGCGGCGCTTGCCGATCTGCCTGACCTGAAGCTGCTGCAACTGTTCGACCTGCTGTACGACATTCGCAATGTCAGCCGTGTTGCCGAGCAGCTCGGGCAGAGCCAGCCGACGGTCAGCATCTGGCTCGGGCAACTGCGGGATTACATACGGGATCCCCTGTTCATCCGCACGCCCGGCGGCATGGCGCCCACGCCGCAAGCGGACGCGCTGATCGGGCCGTGCCGGGAGATCCTCGAATCGCTCAGGCGTTTCGCGGCCTGGGAGATTGCGTTCGACCCCGCGACGGCGCAGCGGCGGTTTCGCATCTGCATGACCGATGCGAGCCACATCACGCTGTTGCCGCGTCTTTTGGCACACGTTCGTGCGCAGGCGCCCGGTGTCCGCCTGGAAGCCGCCAGAATTGACGGCAATACGGAGCGCACGCTGGAATCTGGCGAAGCCGACCTCGCGATCGGCTACGTGCCCTGGCTGAGCGGCAGCATCTATCAGCAGCAGTTGTACGAACAGGATTGGGTCTGCCTGGCCAACCGCCACCACCCGCGAATCCGCACCCGGTTTGGCGTGAAGCAATACTGCGCGGAAGGGCACGTCGCCGTCACGGCGGGCACCGGGGCGCAACTGCTCCAGCAGGCCCTGACGCGCGAGCGCATCGAGCGTCAGATCGTGCTGGAACTGCCGGGGTTCTTAGGGCTGGGCGCGATTATCCAGACGACCGACCTGATCACCACGCTGCCCCGCCACATCGGTGAAACACTCGCCCAAGCCAATGACCTGGCCGTGCGTGCATGCCCGTTCCCCGTGGAAGGCTTTGCCGTGCGGCAGCACTGGCATGCGCGGTATCACCATGAAGCGGGCAACCGCTGGCTGCGCGGCGTGGTCAGTCAACTCTTTGGGGCGTCGAACTAGCCGATGGCGTTGTTCGGGACGCAGACGACCACTTTCAGGAAAGGCTTGCAATCAAAACCGCCTGTTGGACTGCAGTTTTTCTGTCTTGCGCCGATTACCAGCAGTGGTAGCGTGCCTCGCACGCTTCAATATCGCCCCCGATCGACCGCAGTCTGCCTTGCCGAACAAACAGACGTGCGGTCTGTCGTCGCGCTCCAGACCACAACATGCCCCTCCGCCCCTTCGCCCGACGGCTGGCCACATCGGCAGGCCACCATCCCTTGATCGTTGGTGCACTGGGGACGCTGCTCACATTCATTGTCTTGGCAATTAGTGTGCTGACGCTGTGGACCAACCGTGAAACGGCCGTCGAGCACGCGCACGAAACCTCAAGGAATGTCGCCGCCGTTCTGGCCAGCCACATCTCGCGCACCGTCGACTCAGCCGACCAGTCGCTGCAGGTGCTGATCGCCGCACTCGACAAGCCTGGCATCCGCAACCTCGATCCGGAGGTCCGGCACGATCTGCTGTTCAGCCCGACGGCCTCCGCCCGCTATCTCACGGGCATGGGCGTCACCGACGACAAGGGCCAACTCGTCGACGGTTGCTGCTCCGTGACGCACCGCTGGGATTTCAGCGACCGCGACTACTTTCTCGTCCATCGCGACCACGCAAACGTTGGTCTCTATGTGTCCGCAGTCTATAAGGCCCGGTCACGCGCAGGCGTGGAGGCCATTGCGCTGAGCCGAAGGATGAATCGACCGGATGGGGAGTTTGCGGGCACCGCGCTGGTGGCAATTGACCTCGATTACTTCAAGCAGCTTCTTGAAAAGCTCGATGTCGGGCCGCGCGGCGTCACGGCCATCGTCCGTACCGACGGAACGCTGGTGGCGCGCAATCCGCCACCCGGCGCAGCCCGCGCGCTCAATTTCAGCAAATCATTGACGTTCCCGCGCATGGTGAATCAGGAGTCCGGCTTCTATGTGGCGCCCTCTGCCAGCGACGGCGTGCTGCGCCTCTATACGTTTCAACGCGTGCCGGGCACACCCTTCATCGCCGTGGTGGCTCCGGCCATGGGCGATGCACTTGCTGCCTGGCAGCGGCTGTCATGGATCGTAGGGCTGTCGTCGCTGTCGGTGAGTCTCGCTTTCTGCGCAGGGGTATGGCTCCTGGCTTTTGCGCTGCGCGGGCGTGTGATGGCCGAAAGCCACCTGCGGGAGCTGACGCAAACCGACCCGCTCACCGGGCTGAAGAACCGGCGCGCATTGGACGTTGCACTGGAAAACGAATGGGATCGGTTGCAACGGAATGACAGCCACCTATCCGTGCTCTTTGTCGATGCCGATCACTTCAAACGCTACAACGACGAGCACGGACACGCCCAGGGCGACACTGCGCTCCAGTACCTCGCCAACTGCATTTCCACGCATGCGCGACGACGCGGCGATCTTGCGGCCCGATACGGTGGAGAGGAGTTCGTGGTGGTGCTGCCCGACACCGACGAAGCCGGCGCCATGCAGATCGCAGAAGCGATACGTGCCGAAGTCGAAGCGCCCCGCACCGCAATCGGCAATACGGGCGTGGCACCCTTCACCGTGAGCATCGGTTGCGCAACCGCACGCCGATCAAGCTTCCCGTCACTGCTCGCTTTGACCAAGGCCGCGGACGACGCGCTCTACGAAGCCAAGCGCAAAGGGCGGAACCGCGTTGATTACGCAGCAACTGCGTAGCCTCGCATGGCCCGAACCCAGGCCCCAAGCCGGCGAGCACGCGCGAAGGCTTGCCCGTCTTCGCCACGAGCGCGGCACTGGGCGGCGCTAGGCGGCAGGCTGGGCGTACCGCCTCCGGTGTTTCCGCCGCCATCGGCACACAGCAGCAAGCTGCGCGACATCTGCCCGTTGCCGCTGGATACGTGTCACCCACGTGATAAATCACGCAAAATGCTCCGCATCTGAGATGGGGAGGCTAGCCGGTGGGTATCAACTTTGATTTGACGGACTTGCAGGCGTTTCGCGCGGTGGTGGAGTTGGGCAACTTCCGAAAGGCCGCCGAGGCGATCAGCATTTCGCAGCCCGCGTTGAGCCGTCGGATCGACAAGCTCGAAAGCGCGCTGGGCGTGCCCCTGTTTGAACGCACCACACGCAGCGTCACGCTCACCACGGTCGGGCGCGTGTTTGCCCGCAGTGCCGAACAACTACTCGACGATCTCGACGTCGCGCTGCTGGGTATCCGCGATATTTCATCGAGCCGCCTGGGGCACGTGACCATCGCGTGCGTGCCGTCCGTGGCCTATTACTTTCTGCCGAACCTGATTGCGACCTATCACCGCCGCTTTCCACGCATCCGAGTCAAGCTGATCGATGCGAGCGCGAACGAAGTGCTGGGTGCAGTCATCAGCGGTGAGGCAGATTTTGGCGTGAGTTTTATGGGCAGCCAGGAGCCCGAGATCGAATTCAAGATGCTGCTGCAGGAGCGGTTTGTTGCCGCCTGCCGGCGCGATCACCCGCTCGCCCGAAAGAAGCGGGTAACGTGGAACGAGCTTTACGCGCACGATTACGTGTCGGTGGACAAGACGTCCGGCAACCGCCTGCTGCTCGATCAGGCGCTGTCGGCCGTGGCACCGCCTGCGCCAAGCGTATGCGAGACGCGGCACGTCACGACCATGCTGGGGTTGGTTGAAGCGGGGCTTGGTGTTGCCGCGGTGCCATCGATGGCCATGCCAGGGCATGATCACCCTATCCTCACGAGCGTCCCGCTTGTCGAACCAGTGGTGAAACGACGCGTGGGCATCGTGAGACGGCGCGGGCGACCGCTGACACCCGCCGCAGAAGCGTTTCACCGAATGATCATTGAAGCGAAGCGCGCCAGCACCACAAGAAGCGATGCGTAGCGCGAATCCACTGTACGTGCGGACCCGGCTTCAATGTGCAGGTACGGAATCCAGGCCAGTCGATTTCACGTCGGGCTGCGCCCCGGGCGAAGCAAGATAATCGAGAAGCGCCTTGGCTTCCTTCGGATGCTGTGCACCAACGGGGATGCCCGCAGCAAAGCGCGTGACCGACTGCAGCGACTCCGGAATCTTTCCGACGAAGGCGGCACCCTGCACCGGCAGCAACTCGCTCACTTGCTGGAAGCCGATTTCGTAGTCGCCGGTGGCCACCACCGACGCCACCGGAATGCGCGGGATCATCTTCGCCTTCGCCTTGACCTGCTCTTCAATGCCAAGCTTCTTAAACAGCTCGCGCTCGATATAGACGCCGCTTGCGCTGTCAGAATAGGCAATCGACTTGGCATGCAGCAGCACTTGCTTGAGCCCCTCGGGCGAGCTGATATCGGGCTTGGCCGCGCCTTCGCGCACCACCATGCCGATGCGCGAGTCGGCCAGCTCCACACGCGAATCTGGGATCACCTTGCCTTGCTTGATCAGATCGTCGAGTGCGTAGCCGACCATGATGACGGCGTCTGCCGGCTCACCGCGCGCAAGCCGATTCGGAATCGCTTCGGGCGACTTGCCCATCGAGGGTCCAAGCGCAGTGTTGAGCGTATTGCCCGTCTGTGCTGCGAACTTCGGGCCGAGAACCTTATAGGCTGCGGTAAAGCCACCGGAGCTCATGACGTACAGCTCGGCTGCATGGACGGGGGCTGCAACTGCCGAGGTTGCGACGAGTGCGGCTGCACACAGTTTCAGAAACAGAGTCTTCATGGTGAGGGTCATGCCAGGTCGTACGAGTTTATGAACATGCGGAACGTGCTGTGCGTCAGTGTGCCGGAGCCAGCGTCACCGCGCGGCGGCGATAAAGCGTCAACGTCGCCAGGAGAGCGCACACGGCGGCAAAACTCATCCAGTAGCCAGGGGCCGCCTTGTCGCCCGTCATGTGAATGGCAGCCGTCGAGATGGCGGGGGTAAAGCCGCCAAACACGGCCGTGGCAAGGCTATAGGCAAGCGAGAACCCAGCCACGCGCACCTGCACGGGCATCACTTCCGTGAGCGCAACGACCATCGCGCCATTGTAGATGCCGTACATGAACGACAGCCACAGCAGCACGAGCAGCATGTTCATGAAGCTCGGCGCGTGAGCGAGGAACGAAAGCGCCGGATAGGCGGTAGCAATGGTCAGCACCGTCATGCCGATCAGCAGCGGCCGACGGCCGATCCTGTCGGAGAGCGCACCGCCAATCGGCAACCACACGAAGTTCGATACCCCCACGCAGAGCGTGACGAGCAGGCTGTCGGCCGTGCTCAGATGCAACACCGTTTTGCCGAATGTCGGCGCATAGACGGTGATGAGGTAGAAGCTCGTCGTGGTCATCGCCACCAGCATCATGCCGGCGATGACGACGCCCCAGTTTTGCACCAGCGTACCGAATACGTCTTTCATGCTCGGACGATGCTTGCGCGCCTTGAACTCCTGCGTTTCCTCAAGATTGCGGCGCAGCACGAAAATGAACGGCACGATCATGCAACCGACGAAGAACGGCACGCGCCATCCCCATGCGGCAATGGCCGGTGCGCTCAGCCATTGGTTGAGCGCAAAGCCCAGGCCTGCCGCCACGACGATCGCCACCTGCTGGCTGGCGGACTGCCAGCTCGTGAAGAAACCCTTGCGGCCGGGCGTTGCCATCTCGGCCAGATAGACCGATACGCCACCCAGCTCCGCGCCCGCCGAGAACCCCTGCAGCAGACGCCCCAGCAACACGAGTGCCGGTGCCAGGAGGCCGATCGTGGCGTAGCCAGGAACGAACGCGATCAGCACGGTCCCGCTTGCCATGATGGACAGCGTGACGATGAGCCCCTTGCGGCGGCCGACGTCGTCAATGTACGCACCCAGCACGACCGCGCCCAGCGGCCGCATGAGGAACCCGGCGCCAAAAACAGCGAACGTCATCATCAGCGAGGCGAACTCGCTTTCGGTGGGAAAGAAGACATTGGCAATCTGCGTGGCGTAGAAGCCGAACAGGAAGAAGTCGAACTGCTCCAGGAAATTCCCGGCGGTAACGCGGAAGACCGCAGCGGCCTTGGATTGCCCGGTCGAAAGGCTGGACGGGGGGTGCATCGAGGTGTCTCCTGGAAGCCAAAAAAAGAATACGCCGTTGAACGGCGTTTGTGGTTTTGGCAATGTTCGCCGGGAGACTGACAAACGAGAAGTGCAATTTTCGAAACGATTGATGTTCTTTGGTTATCAATCTTCCCTGCCCGACTACGCCACGTTCTTGCCGCGCCACGGGCAGACCGTGGAGGCGGCCTCAGGGCACGCCTCCACGTGGCAGACCACCTAGATGCTGCTCGCTGCAACATCGGCGGCGACGCATCCGTATGCGATCGGGTCGTCATCGTGCATCGGCACACATGTCGCCGTTAAAACTGGTACCCCACCGACAGAAAGCTCGCCAACGGGTTGATCCGCACCTTCGATGTCGTCGTCACGGTGCCAACCGGTGCCTGCGTCGTCAGCGTCGCCGTGGTGGATAGCCACATGTACGACACCGACGCACCAATCGACCAATGGGCGTCGATGTTGTACGTCAGGCCTGCATTGACGATTGGGGCAAACGACTTGCTGAGCGATGCCGTGGTCGGGCCGACCAGCATGGAGCCAGTCGCTGGCGAGGCGAGAATCTGCCCGGTTGCCAACGGCCGGCTCAACTCGATATCGCGATACCAGACATAGGCAAGCCCGGCGCCGAGATACGGTCTGACACGCGCGGTCGGCTCGCCAAAGTGGTATTGCACTTGCGCGGCCGGACTCCATGCCCGCGCTGTGCCCATCTCCCCGACAGACGCCAGCGTGCCGGTCCCGTTCAGGTGGAGCTTGGGTGGAATGCCGAGCACGGTTTCGAGCGCCACATGGTCAGTGACGAAGTACCGCGTGGTGAGTGCGAAGGTGTTGGCGTTGGCCAGCGTCGACCCGCTGCCGGGCACCACGGCCGATTGCCCGAGTGCATTCACCGTCAGCGGTTGGCTGGAATCTTGAGGGGCAAGATGCATCCAGCCTGCGTTGACGACCCACTGCCCTGCTGACTGCGCATGGGCGAACGAGGTCGCCGCGATCGACAAGAGCATTGCCGCGCGTGAGTACTTCATGTTGTCTCCGATTTTTCTAATGTAGGAACTGCAACTGCAGGAATGCGCCGCCATGCGGCGCGGGGCACTGCGCCCGCTCACGCGGTGGTGGGCAGGCGAGGAATTCCTCCTTCGGTCGGATGCGTCAGAACGCTCGGCTCAACCGCGCTTCAATTGACGGAAAAGGGAAATGGAAAGCGGCCAAGCACTTCACGCGCGGCGGCAATCGACGCCGATGCATCAAGCTTGACCGACGCAACGAGGCCTCTCGACTTGTCCTCGGCCACATCCAGCGCGTCAAACGCGATACCCGCATCACTGAGTGCCGCAGACAGGGCTTCACGCGTTTCGCGGTGCTTCAGTGCGGGCTTGAAGATCTTGCCCACCGCAGTCAGGGGCATCATTTCAATGATGTTGACCTGCCGGGGCAGCGCCGCACGTTCGGCAATCTCCGCCTTCAGGAAGGCCAGCAAATCGGCTTCCGTGGCAGACGCACCAGCACGCAGTTGCACGTACGCAACCGGCAGTTCGCCCGCGTGCACATCCGGACGCCCAACGGCAGCGGCAATCTGCACTGCCGGGTGACGATGCAGCGGTGCTTCGATGGTGAGCGGATCGATGTTGTGGCCGCCCCGGATGATCAGCTCCTTCTTGCGGCCCGTGAGCCAGAAGTAGCCTTGTTCGTCCTGCCGCGCCAGATCACCGGTATTGAGCCAGCGCTGGCCATCGCCCGTATCGACCCAGAGGCCCGCGTTCTGCTCCGCCTGGCGGTAGCCCGCGAAGACATTCGGCCCTGACACCACGAGCACGCCGACTTCATCGGCAACACAATCCCGCAGGTACTCGCCGCCCTCGCCCAACACAACGGCCTTCATCTGCTGCGCGGGCACGCGCAGGCCGATGGAGCCAAGACGGCGCTCGCCCAGCGGCGGGCTGACGCTGCTCACACACGTCGCTTCGGTCAGCCCATAGCCCTCGAGGATCTTGATACCCGTCTGCTCCTGAAAGCGGCGGAACACTTCGATGGGCATGGGCGCGGCGCCGCATAGGCCGTATTCGAGCGACCCCACATCCCGCCCGCCAACGGGCACCTGAAGCAGCGAGGCGTAGAGCGTCGGCACGCCGCTGAAGAAGTTCACGCGATGGTGCTCGACGATCTCCCAGAAGCGCTGGATCACGCCTTCAGCGCGATAGCCCTGCGGGGTGCCAAGCACGACGTGCGCGCCCTTGGAGAACGGCAGCAGCCCGGTCACCAGAACGCCATTGACGTGGAACAGCGGCAAGCCGCAAAACACCACCTTGCCGGGGCCGATGCCGTCGCCCAGCACCTGCGCCGTGCTCCACGCATTTGCCACTTCATTGCCGTGGGTGCGCATCGCGATCTTCGGCAAGCCGGTGGTGCCGCCCGTACAGAAGTACGAAGACGCATCTTCCGCGGCAATGCGCCGCCGACTGTTCAAGCCGTCTGCACGCTGCGCCTGCACCGCGCTGTTGAAATCGTGGATGCGCACCGACATCGGGACAGCGCCATGCACGCCCTGTGGACCGAGCAAGCGCAGCACTTCGTTCTTTTGCACTTGCGCCGCACATTGCGCCGCGCCATGCACGCGGTCAGCCAGGTTCACCAGCACCAAGTGCCGCAGGCTCTTGATCGAAGGCAAATGCGGCTGCAGCTTGATCCAGGTATCGGTGCCGGGAAACGGCGCCAACGTGACGAGCACCGATGCACCCGCGGCATTGAGCAGCTCGGCAAGCGCGGGCCCTTCAAGCAGCGGATTGAACGCCGCGACGATGCCGGCTGCCTGCCCACCCCAGATCACGAAATGCGTTTCCGGGAGGTTGGGCAGCACAAACGCAATCACGCTATCTTTCTTGACGCCGATGCTGTCAAAGAAATTGGCCATCTGCGTGATGCGCGCAAGAAGCGCCGCATAGCTCCACGTCTGCGGGGTGCGGTGGTCATTGACACTCAGAAAGAAGCTCAATGCCGGCGCCTCTGGATTCAGGCTGGCACCACGGCAGATCATCTCGTATGTGCTCTGCGGAAGATCGGGCGGAAGACCGTGCACTTCTGCGGCTTCCACGTCCTGCAAGCTGGAAAAACCGGACATGGCGCTCACTCCTCGGCAACGATGCGGTTGCGCTGCATGCCCAGATCGATCCGTCCGTCGGACGAGTGGATCCGTGCTTCCACCACGTCGCCCGGCTTCAGGTATTGGGTTCGCTCAGCCTGCACCTTGAGGAACATCTCCCACTTCGTCTTCTCGGGCAGCATCGCGGCGATCTTCTGCTTGGCGGGTGAAGGGATCGACAACGCGCAGCCCGCGGGCGTGCCCGTGGCCAGCAAATCGCCCGGCTCCAGATCGTGCACGCGGGACAGCTCGGTCAGCGTCTCGGCCGGGCCGTAGACGAGGTTGGCCGTTGTGTCGTTCTGGCGGAGCTTGTCGTTGACGGTCAGCTTGAGCTGCAGGCTTCTGAGCGCCGCAAAATCGCGCGGCTCCAGCAGCGTCAGCCACGGGCCCACCGGCCCGAATGTGCGGAACGACTTGCCCTTGTAGAACTGCATCTGCGGGATCTGGACGTCGCGCGCGGAATAGTCGTTCACGATCACCGCGCCGGCCACGTACTCGTGCAGGTTGTCTTCGGTCACATCGACCGCCCCATGAATGGCCTTGCGCATTACCAGGCCAAGCTCGATCTCGTAATCGAGAAACTGCACGCGCTTCGGTTTGATCACGTCGCTGTCGGCCGGGACGATGCAGCTCGATGCCTTGGTGAAGATCATGTTGTACGACTTCACGTCCGGGTCCATGCCGGACTCGATCATGTGCTGCCGATAATTGGCGCCCTGGCAGACGAACTGCTGGTTGCGCGTGACCGGAGACAGGAGCTTCACCGCTGACAAAGGCAGCGTTTCGCCGTCCAGTGCGGCAAGCTCGGCCAGCGTTGTATTGCGGACGAAGTCGCCCGTCGTGGCATAGGTGCCGGGCACAGGCGTAATGCGGGTATCCCGGATCACGCCCCATTGAGTTTGGCCCTGATATTCGAAGCGAACGATATTGATAGACATGGCAAAAAATGCGTTGGATGGATGACAGCTGAAGGCGCTTGCGCTGCCTCAGGCAAAGAGCCGGGCCAGCGTGACCAGCTTGCGGAAAGTCAGGTCGGGGCTGCGGCGCAGGTTGCGGATGAGCGCCGCAATGGCGGCCGGTGTCAGCTTCGGCTTGGTGAACGTGGCGGGCATCGACTGGCCCCACTGCGACATGGCCTCGCGGCTCACGGGGTGGATGCCGGTCGGTTGCTCTGCGGTGAACAGGTCACCGTCGCAGTAGTGCTCGTGCTTGTCGCCCCACGGGTCTTGCCAGTAGTCGAAGATCTGGCTGCCGAGGATGTGCCGGCCCAACCCCCAGGCGTGCTCCCACCCCTGCTCACGCAGCAGGCGATGCCCCATGCCGACGGCATCGGCATCGATCAGCTCAAAGGCGCTGTGGCTGTACTTCGGCACAAAACCCTGAGCCAGCGCGAGCGTGTGGTGATCGGCCGGCGTGTCGCCCAGATCCAGCCGCATGAAGGCAACCGCAGGCGAGCCGTCCGGCAGCACCTGGACGTCGCTTGGAATGAAACCGAAGTGCTGCGTGTACCAAGCGCACGTCGCCTGAAAGTCGGCAAGCTCCAACACGACATGCCCGAGGCGAATCACCTCCGGCGCACCCACGGGTGGCCGCTGGGTTTCGTTGATGCGCAAGGGGGCATCCGCTGAGTTGAGCGGCAACGGTGCGCGGTGCGGCAACTCGGCTGTCGACGCCTGACCAGCAATGGCATCGACGCGGAACCCCGACGGATCGACAAGACGCACGCGAAAGCCACCGCCCGGCCACCCCGACGGCTCCACGGTCGATGCCCCAGGCAGTTTCGCCAAGGCATCCAACGCTGCACGGCCGGCGACCTGCAACCCGAAGCCGGCAAACGCGGCCTTTGGCGCCTTGCGCACGACATAGCAGAACGGCGCCGGGCCGGTTCCGCGCAAGAACAATGTTGCCTCGTCGCGCTGAACCGTCACGAGACCAAAGTCGTTGAGGAACCGCTCGGCCTGCTCAAGATCGGGCCGATCGAACATCAGGTAGGCAAGCGCCAGCGCCTTCGTCGTCGGCTGCGGATGGCGTGCAGGCTGTGCTGTGGTGAGCTTCATGGCAGGACACTCAAGCGGATTGAACGGCGGCGGCAGCGGCGGGTGCTGGCTCGGGTTCGCTACCCAGCAGCGCCAGGCTTTCGCGAACGAGTCGGTCTGCCTCGGCGGCCGGCCCGTCGTGGACCACCGTGCGATCGGGGCGAACGACGGCCGCCCAGCCAACAGGTACCGCGTCGGGAAGGAACGTGCCGTTGATGTCTTCCCAAACACCGGACGCCTCACGATGCAGACGCTGTCCTCGATGCGCGATCTGGACGAACGCACCGCCGAGACGTTCAAACGCGGCTGCCGTTGCAGGTTGGAGTGCCGTGCTGGCGTCGCCGCCAAAACTGACGAGCGTGTAGCCGTGGCCGAGCACGTCGTCGCTCAGGCACGTGCGTCCCTCCGCATTCCTGATCCAGCCCTGCGGGATCACCCCGCCGCGCGTCAGCTTGGTCGACGAGCAGCCTTTGACGAACAGCCCGGTCTTGAACGCGTTCTTAGGCTTGATGCGCAGCTCTTCAAACTGCGAGCGCAAGCCGGGCACGAGCCGGGTCAAGCGCATCAGGCCATGCGTCAACAGCGCGATCGGGGCACTGCGCGGCATCACCAGCTTGCCCATGAACCGCGCGAGATTGATCATGGCTTTCGCATGCGGGCGGCGTTCCTCGTCGTAGCTGTCGAGAATCCGGGCATCCGCCCGACCTTGGAGCACCCAGGCCAGCTTCCAGCTCAAGTTGACAGCGTCTCGCAGCCCGGCGACCAGCCCTTGGCCGACAAACGGTGGCGTAATGTGCGCGGCGTCACCGACCAGAAACACGCGGCCCACGCTGAACCGGTCGACGGTTCGGGCATGAAAGCGATAGACCGCCTTGCGCTCGATCGTGATGCTGTCAACGTCCGTCCACGGAGCGAGCAACTCGCGAATGCGGCTGTCCGACTCCATCTCTTCGCGACTTTCGCCGGGCTGGAGCATGAACTCCCAACGCTCACGCGCGCCTGGGGCGACCATGTGCGGCGTGGGACGCCGGTGGTCGCAGAGGAATTCAACGTGGTCAATCGGCTTGGGAACATGCCGCGCGTCGACGATGAGCCAGTCCTCCGCGTACGTCGTACCGCGGAATTCCTGGCCGATCAGATGGCGCACCAGCGAACTCGCGCCGTCTGCCCCCACCACGTAGCGAGCGCGGACCCGGTGTACCTGCCCTTGCCCGACATCGAGCGAGGCCAACACGCAATCCGGCAGATTGGTGACGCTGAGCAGCGTCGCACCCAGCGCGATATGCACGCCCTCGTGCGCCGCCAAGCGTGCCCGCAGGCAGCGCTCCAGATCCGGCTGATAGAACGTAACGAGCTTCGGATGGCCGTCCAGGCTGCCCAGCGTATTGACCCGGCCGAACTCGCCGAGCCAGGGCGAATGCATGCGGACATGCGGGATGGCCACCGTTTCAAAATCGCCCTCGCCAATCTCCGCCTGCTGCAGGATGCGCAAGGCCTCGTTGTCCAGCGCAATAGCGCGCGGGGCCATGTAGATGTCGGGCGCCTTATCGACGGCCATCACGCTCACGCCCTGACGCGCCAGCAGATTGGCCACCATGGCGCCAACGGGGCCAAGCCCCACGACAAGGATGTCTATTTGAGATGGCAGGTCACCGGCCCCGTGGGGGCGTGCGCCATCCGCAACGCGTGAACTGGCACGCGCATATGCATTTGTCTCCACCGCTACTCCGTGTCTTTGTCTACGTCTTTACCAGGCTTCGCTCGCCTTTTTTGACATTAAAGTCATCGCTGATGATTTTGTCAATATCGACATTCGAATCTATAATTGCAGCCACAACAAGGACTCCAGACCACCATGGCCACCACCGAGACTCGCCGCACCCCGAAGCGCGCCACCACAAAGACGCCTCCCCCTCCGGCACCCGCCGTTGAGGAACGCGAGCCCCGTGGTGCACGGCGCAAGCGGGAAACACGCGCACGGCTGCTGGATGCCG
>RepKanNP_Acetate_BrdU_F21BDRAFT_1000193_pt1 | contig 31217 bp, 25 predicted proteins | sample RepKananBrdUF21B_FD_10624 | JGI IMG/M metagenome (IMG submission 10624)
TCGTCCGGTACGAGCCGATGGTGTGGGCCGGGTCGCCCGCAAGAAAGGTGTGGCAGGAGCGCCCGCTTCCGATTGCCGTGTTTGCGCAGGGCAGTACGGCACGTGCCTACGCCATCAGTGCGCTGCAGCGGGAAAACATCAAGTACCGGATGTCTTACGAAAGCCCCAGCCTGCTGGGCCTGATCAGCATGGTTGAAGCTGGGCTCGCCATCGCGCCGCTTGCCAGATGCAGTGTGCCGGCGCACCTTGTTCAGCTATCGCAGAATGAGGGGCTGCCGCCCCTGGATGATCTGGAGGTGGTGCTCGCCCGCAGCGCTCGGTCCGGACGGCCGCCCTGCGATTTTCTTGCTGAGCAGATCTTGGCGGAGTTGCGGAGTTGAGCGGGTTGCTTGATGACAGACATCGCCCACAGCACGCGAAATTGAAAATCGATAGCCAAATGACACTTAGCCTAAAAAGCCTCGTCGGTATGGCACTTCAAGATTGGGGGAGTGACGAGAGCTGGCAAGCAATTTCGGAACTCCAGATGCGCGGATCGCCGGAGGCACTGGCCCTTGCCCGCAGGTTGGCAAACAGTCGAAATTGTCGAAAGCGTGCGCTTGGCCTGTATATGGCGTCGCAGCTGTACCGACGCCAAAAAGGTGTTCCTTTTGGAATTGCTAAGTACGCTGTAGAAGACACACAGGAAATGCTGTTGGCGGGATTGCATGACATCAGTCTTGACGCACTTTTTGCAGCAATCTCTGGGCTTGGTCACCGGCCACACCCGCTTGCGTTGCCAGAGCTCGTCAAGTTCGCTTCGCACCCCAACCAAAGAGTTCGCTTTGAAGTTGCAGTTGCGTTGGGCGGCTATCCCGAGCCTGACGCAGTTGATGCGTTGTTACGCCTTGCCAAAGACGACTCAGATGCTGTTCGTGACTGGGCCACGTTTGGAATTGGCTCCATGCACGAGGTGGATAGTCAAAGGATCCGCGATCTGCTATGGGACAACCTCCAAGACACGGACGAGGATGTTAGAGGTGAAGCACTGGTCGGTTTGGCCATTCGCAAAGATGAAAGAGTCATCCCGGTTCTACTGAAACAGCTGGACACGAACTGCCGTGCGTATGAACTGAGTGCTTCGGAAGCGATTGGAAGTCCGCATCTGTTGGAGCGCCTCAATGCAATAAGGGACTCAGTAGCCAACGAAAACAACATTCGCTCACATTGGTATGGTTGCCTCTTGGACGCAATCGATGCGTGCGGTAGGAAATAGTCGAGGACTTCTCGGATGCGTCCGAACGTCTGGTGCGGAGAGACGTGAGCGCCATGCTTGGCGCGAAAATGATCGCTGACTGCTCAGTACGCGAGCGGCGACTTTCTGCCACCAAGAAACATCCAGCGCTATCTACGTAGATGAGACATCGCCCAGCACTACAACATCATTTCCAAGGCGCCGGAAAGCCCTGGAATGCCTGAATAAATCACACAACCCGCCTCTGGAGTTGCCAACATGCCTGCATCCGGAACAGATCTGCGCTCGTTCTCTTTTGTGCTTGCAGTACCCGATCTTCAGCGGAGCGCCCACTATTTTCGTGACGCTCTTGGGTTTCAGCTTGCGTGGCCTGAAGGTTCAGATTGGCAACTCGCGACACGAAATGGTGTACGCATCATGATGGGGCACTGCCCTGACGCACTTCCACCTTCCGCAACCGGCGACCATAGCTATTTCGGCTATCTCGAAGTGGACGATGCGGATGCGCTTCACAACGAGTTTGTCAGCAACGGCGCCATCATTCTTCAGGCCCCGGCCGACAAAGCGCATGGCATGCGGGAGTTTGTTGTGGCAACGCCGGACGGGCACCGTATGGTGGTGGGACAAGATCTGTCCGGGAAAGACGAGTAAAGCATCAGGCCCAAGGTCATTGCCAGGAATCTCGCCCTAACACCCACTCCAGCGGACTCTCGGTGCAGACGCTGAACAAACTCGTTGGCCTAGTGAGATGCACAGCCCAAAACTCACGTTCAGCAATCAGGAAGCCTGGGAAGCCTGGCTCGAAGCCAACGCAGAGGCTGTGCCCGGTGTCTGGCTTCGCATCGCCAAGCGATCTGCCGACCAATCCACCGTGTCTTATGTACAGGCACTTGAGAGCGCGCTTTGCTACGGGTGGATTGATGGGCAGAAGCAAGCGGAAAACGAGCACTACTGGCTACAGCGATTTACGCCTCGAACCGCCAAAAGCATCTGGTCCAAGATCAACAAGGCAAAAGCCGAGGTATTGATCTCCGCCGGAAGGATGCGGCCCGCGGGGCTTCGTGCAATCGATCAAGCCAAGCGCGACGGGCGTTGGGAGGCTGCCTATTCATCTGCGAGTACATCGACCGTGCCCGATGACCTGCAGCAGGCGCTCGATGCCAACCCGAAGGCAAAGCAATTCTTCGCCACCCTGAACAGCCAGAACCGGTTCGCCATTCTGTTCAGAATCCAGAACGTGAAGAAGGCCGAAACGCGTGCAAGGAAAATCGCTCAGTTCGTTGACATGCTGAACAATGGCGAAAGGCTCCACCCGTAGCATTCCCCCAAAACAGACGGTCCGGCACCTCCTGGCGCCAGCCCCTGTCTTTGCTGCAGATGCGCGAGTGCGCTAGCTGGAACACCGAAAGCCGACGGGTTTCAGGCTGCTGCGGCCAGTTGCGCCGCATCTTGCGGATCGCCGCCCAGAATGTCGACCAGATCGGTCAGCATCCGCGCCAGCTCACCCGTCATCAGGGCAACGTCCGAATCGAAGCGTTCGTCGTCGTTTTGCGCGGTGGGGTCTGCCGCCTCCTTGATCACGTCGAGCGGCGTGACGCGCTTGATCGTGAGCGATGGCGTCAGCAGGAAAGAGACGCGGTCATCCCAGGTCATAGCGAGGCGCATGCATTGTTTGCCGGCCTCGATGTGCCGCCGCATGTCGTCCGCTTCCAGCGCGTGGCCGACGTATCGCACCGTGGCGCCGCCTTCTCCGGTGGAGCGCAGCTCAGCGTCCTGGTCTACGGTGAATCCGCCCGGGGCCTCGCCGGACAGCAGCCACTCCGTCATCGCGGCAACCGGTGAGTGCGCCACATGCACGTTGGCGAGCGGCAGCTGGTCGATCGATTTCACAAGCAGGCCGCGAACCTCGTCGGCAACCGTCTGAGAAGCGGCATCGATGACGAGCCAGCCGTTGACGGGGTCGATCCACACCCGGGTATCGCGGCGGATGCTGAACGCGCGCGGCAGCAACTCGTCGGTCACCTGCTCCTTGAGTTCGCGCAGTTGCTTGCGCCCGGGCTTGAAGCCCTGCTGCTCTTCCATTTCAAGCGCGCGGGCTTTGGTCACCTGATTGACCACCGATGCCGGAAGCAGCTTCTTCTCAGCGCGAAACGTCAGCAGCATCTGCCGGTTGATCGAGTACACGAGCGCGCCGTCGTCGCGGGGCGATGCCCATCCGAAGCTCTGCTTCTCGACGCTGTTGCCCGGTTGGAACGCATGGGGCGCCAACCATTGTTCAAGCTGATCAGGGGTAACGGCCCAAGGTGCCGGAAGACGATGAAGCTGGAGATTCTTGAACCACATGGCAGGGAGGGGAGTCCGGGCAAAGTCCGCGATTTTAAATGACGCGGCGCTCCCGGGCCCATTGCTGCCATTCCGACTGCGGCCGCGCACCAAGCAAAAGGGGCCGGCACCCCTCGGTACCGGCCCCTTCTTCTTCGTTACTGCAGATGCGCTAGCGCACCAATCAGCTCGGCTGACGCACAGCGTGCGTGGCTTCCCCACGCTTGCCAAAAATCACCTGCACCACCACAGCCACGACAATGTTGAACACCAGCGCCGCCAGGCCCGTGTAGACGGTGTACTTGTCACCGCCAATCACGAAGGTGTGCACCGGCTTGATGCCGTCGGAAAACGCCAGCCAGCTGCCGCTGATCATGCCTGCCGCCCAGCCCGCCAGCAGCGCCGGTGCGCGGAAGCGGTTGGAGATGTTGAACAGCCCAAACACCACCGATGGGAAGGTCTGCACGATCCACACGCCGCCCAGCAGTTGCAGGTCCAGCGCAAACTTGGTGGGCAGGAACAGGATGAACACCAGCGCGCCCGCCTTGACGATCAGCGAGATCACCTTGGCCACCTTCTCTTCGCCGGCCGGCGTGAGATCGGGGGTCACGTAGGGCTTCCAGAAGTTGCGCGTGAACAGGTTGGCCGCACCAATCGACATGACCGCCGCCGGCACCAGCGCGCCAATGGCGATGGCCGAGAACGCAAACCCCGTGAACCAGCTCGGGAACAACGCGTTGAACAGCGCGGGCACCACATCGTTGTTGTTGGTGACCTTGACGCCTGCCGCATAGGCCATGAAGCCCAGCAGCGCAATCAAACCCAGCAGCACGGTGTAGGCCGGCAGGAACACGGCGTTCTTGCGGATGGTGTCTGCACTGCGCGCCGCAAAGATGCCGGTGAGCGTGTGCGGATACATGAACGCCGCCAACGCCGAGCCAATGGCCAGCGTGGCAAACGGCAGGAACTGTGCAGACTTGAGCGTCAGACCTGTCGCCCCACCCTTGAGGGCAAACGCGTCATGCGCCGAGGCAAACACCGCACCGTAGCCGCCCAGCTTGGCCGGCACCAGCACCACCGCCACCAGCACCACGATGTAGATCATGATGTCTTTGACGAAGGCGATGAGCGCCGGAGCGCGCAGCCCGGCCGAGTACGTGTACAGCGCCAGGATCACGAACGCAGCGGCCAGCGGCAGCTCGCCCGTCAGACCCAGCGCCTTGATCACGACCTCCATGCCGATAAGCTGCAGTGCGATGTAGGGCATGGTCGCCACCACGCCCGTCAGCGCCACCGCAAACTCCAGCGAGCGCGAGCCGTAGCGGCCGTACACGGCATCTGCCGCCGTCACGTGGCCGTTGGCAGCCGCCACCTTCCACAGCTTGGGCATGATCAGGAACACGATCGGGTACACCAGGATCGTGTACGGCAGCGCGAAGAAGCCATACGCGCCCACCGCATACACCAGTGCCGGCACAGCGATCACGGTGTAGGCGGTGTAGAAATCGCCGCCCACCAGGAACCACGTGATCCAGGTGCCGAAGTTGCGGCCGCCCAGGCCCCATTCGTCAATATGCGCGCCCTTGTCAGACTGCCCACGCTGCCAGCGCGAGGCGATGAAGCCCAGCACCGTGACCAGCGCAAAGAAGAAGACGAAGACCGAGAGCGCAGTCCAGTTGATCTGTCCGTCCATCATTCTTCTCCTTTGCTTTGACCGTTCTTGAAGACGATCCAGATCAGCGCCGAGGTGATCGGCACCCACAGGAACTGGTACCAGTAGAAGAACGGAAAGCCGAAGAGCGCGGGCGTTTCCTGGTTATAGAACGGCACCCACAGCAGGCCGATGAATGGCAATGCGAGCAAGAACTTCATGGGTTGTCTCCTGATGCTCGAGGGACTTCGGTTGTTGTTGTGAAGCGGTGAGGCGCCACGCATGTCGCGTGACGGTCGGAATGCTGAGGAAGTGCTTTCCGTCGTTTTTGTTATCCGGCGCACTGTGATCGCAGCATCCTCGCCATGCCATCCGCACCTGTACGCACTCACCACACGTAGCACTACCTAGTAAGCGTAGGCTTTTCGTGTGAAATAACCAATCGCTAAGGTTGGCGCGGGTTTCCTAGGGTTTCCACGAATTCCAGCGTCATGTCTTGCGCACCGGATGCGTGAGAAAAACGCGCAAGCCAGCCATCGCACCGCGTGGCACCAAGCAAAACGGGGAGCCGCCGGCATAGGCCGGGGCTCCCCGTTTTGGGTTGTGGCATTGCAGCAGAACCCCCGGCGCGACCGGGGGTATTCAGGCTGCGCGTGTTACAGCCGGTTTCAGTGCACTCGCATTACCAGTTCCAGCGCAGACCGAGCTTGCCGTCGTAGCCGTGCAGGCGGCCATCGGTGCTGATCTGGTAGCCCACGCTGGCATAGAACGATGCCGTGCGCGTGAACTGCGCCGTCACGCCGGCCTGCAGGTCGACCACGGTGGCGGGCATGCTCGAGGTGAACGGCACCCAGCCGTTGGCCGACGAGAACGACGTCGTGGTCGTGCCACGGAACTCCTGCCACACGCTTGCCCGGAACCACGTCGAACGCGGACGCTCGGGCGTGTCGCCCCAGTCCTTCGCCACACGCACGCCCACACGGCCCAGCAACGATTGCGCGTTGCCAAAGTGCACCTGCGCTGCCGGGTCTGCGCCATCGGCCAGCCCAATGTTCTGATAGATCAACTGCGCCTGCGGCTCGATGCGCCAGCGGTTCTCCAACGCAATCGGGTACCCCGTTTCCAGCGACAGGGCATAGCCCAGGCCATGCGAGGTCAACCCAGCCATGCGCGTCGGCGACGACGTCACGTCGTAGCGCGTGCCCTGCGCAACCGCGTCGACGTACCAGTCATTCGGGCTGAAGTGCGTCCAGTAGACACCCACCGTGGTGGCGTTGATAGCGTTGCTGCCAGCGTCGGTGCCGTCAGCGTGCGTCACGTCGCCGGTGATGCGGCCGGTGGAGAACATCACGCCAGCGTGGTCGCGGCTGTTGTCGGCGTTCTGCGCGCGATAGACATCGCCACCGAGCTGCACGGCGGCCAGCTTGTAGTCGAATGCGGGGCCGTCGGCACCGTAGATGCCGCCGTCCGACATGCGGCTGCCCTTCTGGCCGATCACGCGTGCCCAGGCACCGTTGAAGGCCTTGTCGCCATCTTTGCCCCCACTTGGCACACCAGTGCGCAGCAGGGTTTCATCCCCCACGCGCTCGTGCAGCGTGTCGAGCATGGCGCGGCTGTACATGAGGGCCATCGACGGCACGGCGGTGTACAGCGACACCTCGGGCCGGTAGTTCGGCACCTCGGGCGTTGGCGTGGTGCCAGTGCCGCCGCCGTTCGGGTCCGGGGTCACGTTTGGTGTGGGCGGGTTCGGGTCCGGGTCCGGGGTCACGTTCGGCGTGGGGTCCGGGTTCGGAGCCGGACGTGTCGAACGCAGATACCAGCTATCCGCCGCACCATTGCCACCGCGATGCAGCGTGTACTCATACGGTCCGGCAACCACCGGTGCGCCCAGTGCAAACGCACCCGCCTGCGTGGTCGCGCCATTGATGGCCACCACGACCGGAATGCCGTTGCCCGTGGTCTGTGCACCCGCGCCGCCCACGTTGGTGATACGCACGGCTGTGTTGCCCGCAGCGCCACCACCCGACAGCACGAGTTGGTCGGTCGGCGAGTTGTCGGCGCCCAGTTGCGTGTTGAGCGCCAGCGTGCCGCCCGCGCCCATGAAACCGCCGTTGACTGCCAAACGATTGCCTACGCCCGCGCCGCCAACCTGCATCAGGCCCGTATTGAACAGCGCACCGTTGATGGTGAAGGTGCCGGTGCCTACACCGGTACCCGCCAGCGACGGCACGGCATCGGCCACGGCCAGCGTGCCGTCGTTACGCACGCTGCCACTTACGCTGCCATAGCCGCCCAGCGTGGCGCCGCTGTTGACCAGCGTCGAACCCGCCAGCGAGGCATTGCCGTGCGTGGCATCGCCCACCACCAGCGTGCCGGCCGCAACGGTCGTGCCGCCACCAACGCTGTTGTTGCCGTTGAGGGTCAGCACACCGCTGCCGAGCTTGGTGAGCGCGCCGCTGCCCGTAATGCCCTGCGACAGCGTCGACGAGAAGCCTTGCGTATCGATCGTGCCGCCGCCCGCGTTGAGCGTGACAGCACGCGTGCCGGCCAGATCGAGATTCTGGTTCAGTTGCAGCGTACCGCCGTTGAACGACAGCCCACCGATGGCCGCACCCAGCGCGTTGTCTGCGCTGATGGCCACGGTGCCGCCGTTGATGCTGGTGCCGCCGGCATACGTATTGCCACCAGCAGCCGTGGGCGCCAGCGTGAGGGTGCCGGCGCCCGTCTTCTCGACCGCACCCGCACCGGAGATCAGCCCCGCGTAGGTGCCAGCATCCGGCTGGTCAAAGCGCACGAGGCCGTTGTTGACGATGGTCGGCATCAAGCTCTGCGCGCGGCCTTGCAGTGTGCCTGCCGCATCCACGGTGATGTTGCCGGTGTAGGCGGCGTTGTTGCCGGTGAGGATGAGCGTGCCCTGTTGCACGGTGGCGTTCTGCACGCCGCTCACGGTGCCCGTCAGCGTCCAGGTGCCGGTGTCGTTCTTGATGAGGGTCTGGAAGTTGCTGATGTTGCCGGGCAGTGCGCTATCGCCCGTGCCGCTCAGGTAGATCGTGTTGGAGCCGCCGCCGCCATTGAAATTGCCGGTGATGGTCGAGCCCGTGTACAGGCGCAGCGTGTCGTCGCCACCCGCAAACACGAGGTTGCCGCGCACGATGCCCTTGTTGGTGAAATCCACGCTGGCGTTGCCCGCGCTGCCGATCACGTTGCCGGGCGCCTGGATCACGCCCGTCTCGTTGTTGATGATGGTGTTGCTGCCGCTCAGGTTGTCGAACCAAATGGCCGCAGCGTTGTTCGCGCGGATCGTCCCGTTGTTGATGACGGTGTTGCCCGACCCCATCACGTTGACGGCCTCGCCGTTGTTCTGACGGCCGTTGGACAGCACGCTGCCGCCCTCGGCCACCGTGAGCGTGCCGTTGTTGCGGAACTCGATCGTGTTGTTGCCGGTGTTGAACAGGCCCGGGCCGCTGCTCGCGTTGTTGCTGACGGTGGCGCCACCCTGCACGTTGATGTTGGCGTTGTCGCGCAGGCTGATGGCGTTGGCGCTACCCACGCTGATCGTGCTGCCGGTCTGCACCGTCACCGTACGGTTGTCTTCAACGGCCTTGTTGCCGGTGCCGACAGTTTGCGTCCAGGGGTTGGGGGCGGTGGCATCGCACGTGGTGGTGGTGCCCGTGGTGGTGCAGGCGGCCTGAGCCTCCAGCCCGTACAGTGCCAGCGGCGAAGCCACTAGCGCGATGGAAAGCATGCGTTGCCGCTTGCGGCGGCGTAAGGATGTCGTCGGCATAATGATTCCCCGTGCCGGCGCCGCCGACGACATCCCCGCATACCGCGCCCATGCCGGACCCGACACACCAAGCTTCGTCAGCGGAGCAGACACCGCTCCGAGAAAACAATGGGTGGATGGATGGAAACGAACTTCCCCGTTCGTTGCCGCCTTGCAACCGGCACGCAGATCACGGTGCCGGGCAAGCGGGCGGGCCACTCTGATGGCGGCTCCAGCCCGCAAACGATTCAGTTGCACGGCCCCGGTGGGTGTGCAGGCGACACTGATTCGTCGATGGAGTGCATTGTGGGCGACCCCGACCCACGGAAATTCAACAAATGTAAAAATACTGCTCAGGCAGATAAGTGATCGCGGAGATACGCAGAGTTGCCGTCTTGCACGTTCAACTCGCTCTGTTCAAGCGTTTTTATTGGGTCCGATTCAGACGCTTGTTTTATTTTTATTTCACTGATTGTTCGCCGATATTTTTAATGATTTCTAAGGCGATATTGGATTCGTATTATTTTCCACAAATCGTTTGCGACCTCTCGCAAACCCTTACCAGCAAAGGACCAGGCGCAACCGATTGCGTATAACTAAGCACCCATTTACTTAGAGTGATCCCTCCAAAAACCACCGTTTTTTAATATTCTTTTCAATCTCAAAAAATGAACTCTTGTAATGTCGTTTCACCAACTGGATTGTGCATCCCACTTAGCCCGGCATTCCCCTCGCCGGGTATTTTTTTTGTGGGCCTCAATTGACCGTACCTGCGACCGTGCGTCGCGACAATGCGGAGCCTCGTGTCAGTAGGAATGTGCGTAGACGCGCGGCGTAGTCTGCACTGACGGCATCGCGCACGGAGGGTCGAGCCGCCAGTGCGCGGCGCCATGTACCGACGTTCGGCAGGTCATCCAACACGCCAAACGCATCGATCGTGTCGAACACGTCGAAGTAGCGGAACACGGGTCCGAACACGGCATCGACCATGCAAAAGCGTGCGCCATCAAAGTAAGGGCCGTCGCCCAACTCGGCCTCCAGTTGCGTAAAGCGCCGACGCAGGTCTAGGGCACGCGCAGCAAGCGCTGCATCATCCGGCGCGTTATAGAACGCAGCAATGCCGTTCAGCACGGCGGAACCGAACTCCATCCATGCGCGATGCTGTGCGCGGGCGAGCGGCGCCTCGGGGTGCAGGCGTGGTGCTTCGGGCCGTGTCTGGGCTTCATCCAGGTATTCGCAGATGACGGCGGATTCGAAGATGGGCGTGTCACCCGCCAATAGCACGGGCGTCTTGCCCAGCGGCGAGATACGCAGAAACCAGTCGGGCTTGTCTGCGAGGTCGATGTCGCGACGCGTGAACGGCACGCCTTTCTCGTGCAGGACGATGGCGGCGCGCTGCACGTATGGGCACAGCGGATGGCTGACGAGGGTGAGTTGCAATGGCATGGGCGGCTCCAGAGTGTGGATGTCCAGTCGACTGTAGAGCCGCGCCCGCGCCGCGAGAATGCGCGACGCTGCAAAGCGTGCATGCGCCAGCGCAATGCTCAGCGGCGCGCGGCACCGTGCAACCAGGCCACGGCAGCGCACACGAGCTGCACCATGCCCCCACTCAGCATCGCCATGCGCAAGCCCTGCGTACCGCCACCGCACACGGCGTACACCGTACCCAGAATCGCCACACCCAGCGTCGCGCCACTCATGCGCGCCACGTTGACGAGCGCAGACGCCGTGCCCGAACGCTCCGGCCCCACCGCACCCACCGCGGTGTTCATCAACGGCCCGGTGGCAAAGCCCATGCCGAGCCCGGTCAGCGCCAGCCCGATCGCTGTCGGCACGATGGACGCGTCACCAGCAAACGCGCCCAGCGTGAGCAAACCCAGCGCGATGATGCCCACGCCGCCGGCCATCGCCAACCGCGCGCCAAAGCGACGTACCACCACGCCCGAGGTGGGCGACACCACCATGAACACCACGGCCATCGGCATCAACGCAATGCCCGCGCCGGTCACGCTCAGGCGCCCGGTGCTTTGCCACATCAACGGCAGCAGGAAGAGCGCGCCGTACATGCCGAAGGTCATGCCTGCCGTGGCGACCACGGCGCCCCGGAAGTGCCGGATGCGGAAGAGATCCAGCGGCACCAGCGCGGCACTGCCATGACGCGCTTCAACATGGATGAACCACACAAGCGCACCAAGGGCCACCGCCAGCACGCAGACAGCCAAGCGCCAGTCCTGATGCGCTTCAATGGCGGCCAACGCCAAGCCGCCCAGCACGATGGCGCCCAGCACTTGCGCCAATGCATCGAAGCGGCGGCGCGTGGCATCCGACGATTCCGGCACTACGCGCAGGGCCAGCACCATGGCGGCCACGCTCACCGGCACCACGACCCAGAACACCGAACTCCAGCCGAAGTGCGTGACGAGCAATCCGCCCACCGTCGGGCCGATCGTCATGGCCAGGCCGTTGCACGCCGCCCAGACACCCAGTGCGTGCCCACGCTCGACCGGGTCACGCCACACCACCCGCAGGATCGCCAATGACGCCGGCAGCATCAGCGATGCCCCCAACCCAGCCAGCGCCCGCGCGCCAATCAACCAGTTGATCGAGGGCGCCAGCGCGCACAGCACGGAGGCCACCGAAAACACCACTGCTCCCGACACGAACGCGCGCCGCCGTCCGTACAGATCGGCGAGCAGGCCACCGGTGAGCAGCAGCGTGGCATAGGCGAGGTTATAAGCGTCAATCACCCACTGCAGCGGGCCGACGCCCGCATGAAAGAACTGGCCGATCGGGCGTACGGCCAGGTTGACCACCGCGGTGTCGATCTGCGCGACCAGCACGGCCATGGACAACACGCACAGCACCAGCCGTTTGCGCGGCACGGCGTTCGGGTGCACGTGCTGCAGCGTCATGCCATCCATCTTCGGGCTCCAAGGGATATCGAAACGATGGCCCCAGCGTAGTGCCGGCACCCCACACGACGTTTCGATGCGTGTCGAAGCATCGCGGCACGGGCGTCCCTAGAATGGGCACATGACGAGGAGTCCGACATGTCGCATCTGAACAGCTTTTCCGGCACGGCCTTCCTGATTGCCGACCCGGCACGGGCTGCCATGCTCACCGCGCTGCTCGACGGGCGCGCGCTACCAGCGGGCGAACTGGCGCATGCCGCCGGCGTCACTGCGCAGACGGCCAGCACGCACCTGGCCAAGCTGCTCGACGGCGGCCTGCTGGCGGTGGAAACGGAAGGGCGGCACCGGTATTTCCGGCTGGCCGGTGGGCATGTGGCGCAAGTGCTGGAGCACCTTGCCGCCATCACGCCAACGGCGGCCGTGCGGCGGACCGCACCCAGCCCCAAGGCGCGCGAACTGGGCTTTTGCCGCTGTTGCTACGACCACCTTGCCGGGCAGGTTGGGGTGGCCGTCACGCAGGCGCTGCAATCGCGTGGCTATCTGCTGCCGATGCCCGACAAGCAATACGAGATCAGTACAGCAGGCGTGATCTGGTTTGGCGACATGGGGCTCGACGTGGGCGGCATCCGCTCAACACGGCGCGGGCTGGCGCGGCAATGCCTGGATTGGACCGAACGCACGCATCACCTGGCCGGGCCGCTGGGTGTGCAGTTCCTGCATCGACTGTGTGACGCAGGCTGGATGCTGCGTTCGCGCAACTCACGCGCGGTGCTGGTCACGCCCAAGGGCTGGCAGGAGCTGCACCAGCGCCTGGGCGTGGATGAAGCGACGGTGCGTAGCGAGGCCGAGCACCGTCATGCATGACCCCGAGGTTCAGTGGCTCGCAAGGGCCAGCACTTCCGGCAGGCGCGCCAGCAGCGCATCGCGCGAGCGCAAGCCCCCCGATGTCGGCTCAAGCTTGTCGTCCTGGATCAGGTTCGCAAACACGTAGGTCCGACTGTCGTCACCCGTGCCCTTCTTCGCCCAGCCGACAAACCAGCCATAAGCGTGTGCCTGATCCCACGTGCCATCGGGCGACGTATTGCCGGGGCCCGGCCCAGCAGTGCCCGTTTTGCCCTGCACAGCCCAGCCACCCGGCACCGGCCAGGTCTGCACCGTACGGTCCACCATCTCATACGTATGCGCAGACACCGGCAACTGGCGGTTGACGATCTTGCGCATGAAGCCCACCTGCTCCTCCGGCGAGATCTTCAGCGACGAGGTGATCCACGAGCGGTCCAGGCCGTTGTTCTTCCCCGGATCGCCGCTCGCGTCCATGTTGCCGTAGTCGAATTTGCGCAGATACGCATGCAGCGTCTGCGCACCCATCGCATGCGTGATGCGCTGCGAATACCAGACCACGGAGTACTTGAGCCACAGCGTGGGGTCGATGGGCTGGTGCCAGGCCTCGCCACCCCAATCGGGGTCGCCAGCCTTCATGTGCTCGATGGGGGTGTGCTCGTCCCTCAGGAAACCGTGGTCGTAGCCCATGACCGCCAGCGCCAGCTTGAAGGTGGACGCAGGCGTGACGCGTTCGGCGCACTGGCCTTCGTGCAGAACAACCTTGCCGGTGGCGGCATCGGCAACGATCGTGCAGATCGTGCGCTCGGCATGGGCAAAGGTGGCAAGCGCGGCCAGCAGGGCGCCGGTCGCGGCGTGGCGGAGTTTCATCATCGATCAACCTCGAGAAGGGGAAAGAATGGACTGCGGAAAAGCGCGGCAGCGTAACAGCGGGGCCACCGTTTCATAGGCCGCCACACGCGTAACGGCTGTAACGCTCGCGCGCCTGGCGGGGCGGAATCCCCCTCTTCTCAAGAAAAGCTTGCAAATTTCGCGGGGGTCTGTAAAATGCGGCGCTCACCTAGCCCAGGTGGCGGAATTGGTAGACGCACTAGTTTCAGGTACTAGCGGGTAACTCCGTGGAGGTTCGAGTCCTCTCCTGGGCACCAAACACAGTCCTCAGCTGTTCGAGGACGACCAAAAACCCGCGTGGCGATAAGCCTCGCGGGTTTTTGCGTTTCTGGCGCCCAGCCAGCGCCTCGCCAACATCACCCTCCGTATGAAAATCGTCGTCGCCTCAGACATTCATGGCATCAACGCGTCGTTGCGGTCGTTGCTCGCCGTGCTTGGTGATCCCGTCATCCTATCGCCGTGGCCCGAAGGCGGTTGCCCATTTGCCAGCGAAGAAGACGCTGTTCATGCATTCCACGCGAAGAACGGCCTGCGCTCGTATGCGCAAAAGATTGCCGATGTCGTTGAAGACCAACCCGCCTTTCTGATCGGATTCAGCGTGGGGGCGACAAGCCTATGGCATTACATCGCGAGTCAGCGATGCCACGTGCAAAGTCGAGCATTTCTGTACTACGGTTCCCGCATCCGCGACGCCGTCGGGTTGATTCCTCGATGCCCGGCGACGGTCGTCTTTGCAGAGCATGAGCCGTCGTTTTCCCCAGCGTCTGTTGCCGCCTCGATTGCCGGCCCCGGAGTCGCATGCTCCGTCATTGAAAACACGCACCATGGGTTCATGAATCCTTCCTCGCGGCACTACCGGCTCGATATTGCGGGCCGACAACTGGAGCTTCTGCGCAGCGCGACGGAAGAAGGGGCAACGACGCAAGTGACGGGCGGATAGTGGTGACAATGAGCGCCTGAAGGGTAATCGTTTCGATGGGAATGGCAGTCAGAGCAGATGCTTGCCTTCTGGGAGACCGGTCGCTCGATGAATATCGGAATCGTCGTGGATGGCTTGGGCTTCTGCGTCCCCAATCACGCAAGGAGCACATTCCGATACGCGTGCGCGCCGGAATGGCACCAATGAATCAGGCAAAGGCCCACAGCAATGTGGGCCTTTTGCTTTTGGCGCATTGCGCACCTCACCAGCCGTGGAACCGCCCCCACACCTCCACTCCGCCACGTGACGACACTGCGTGATACTCCGGAAACTGTGCGCCCGTTGCGCACGCATGGTTCGGCAGGATGCGCAGCTTCGTCCCGACCGGGAAGCGCGCTGCAAGGTCGTCGCGAACCGAGCCATCGCTCGCGGCAAGGATGCCGTGCTCCTGGTTCGCGCCAATCAACGTGAGCCCGTCGAACGGCGTGCCATCGAGCGCGCAAGGCTGCCCGTAGCCGAAGTCATGCGACTGCTTGGCCGTACCACGGTCACGACTCATCGCCATCCAGCCCGCATCGACAATCACCCAGCCCTTGTCCGCCTGATGACCAATCACGGTGGTCAACACACTCAGGGCAATCTCATCAATCTTGCACACGCCCACGTTGTGCATGACCAGATCGAAGAACACGTAGACGCCCGCGCGCACTTCGGTCACGCCTTCCAGGTGCGCCGTCGCCAGCGCCGTCGGTGTGGAGCCAACGCTGACTGCCGCGCACGGAATGCCCGCCTCACGCAAACGCTGCGCGGCGCGCACGCACCCGGCACGCTCCTGCTCGGCCAGCGCAGCAAGCGCGGCCTGATCATGCAAGTCGTAGCTGGACCCAACGTGCGTCATCACACCACCCACCTCAATGCCGCCCGCCTGCAGGATGCGGCCGACGTCCAGCAGCGCATCCTGCTCGGGCGTGATGCCGGAGCGGTGGCCATCGGTATCGACTTCGATCCACACCTCGCAGCGTTCGTCGTGCGTGCGGTAGTGCTCGACCACGGCGTTGGCGGCCTCCACGTTGTCCACCACGAGCTTGAGGTGGCAGCCCTGGCGGCGCAGCGCCATCGCGCGCGGCAACTTGGCGGCAACGATGCCCACGGCATACAGGATGTCGGTGATGCCGGCAGCAAAGAACGCTTCCGCCTCTTTCAACGTGGATACGGTGATGCCCTGCGCGCCGGCCGCGACCTGCGCGCGCACCACGTCGAGGCATTTGGTGGTCTTCACATGCGGGCGGAATGTCACGCCCATCGCGTTCATGCGCTGCTGCATGCGCGCGATGTTGTGCTGCATCCGCGGCAGGTCGATCAACGCAGCGGGCGTGTCGAGTGCATCAAGGTTGCTGGTGCTGGAGGTCATGGTTGTGTTCCTGATGCGGCGAAGCGGCTGGCCCAGGGCACAAGCCCATCCAGTGTTGGCGATTCAATTTCCGGCGGCTGCGCACCGTCTACCAGCGAGAGGCCGATGCGGTTGTGCCAGTACGTGCGCAAACCCACCACTGCCGTGCCAAACATGTCGTAGCTGGAACCGGCAACGAATGCGGCATCAGCAGCCCCCACGCCAAGCTGCTCCAGCGCCATGCGATACGGTTTGGGGTCGGGCTTGTAGACGCCCGCCTGCTCCGCCGTGATGACAGCGTCCCAGGCAACAGGCAACCGCGCTGCCGCCTGCCGGCCCAGTCGCTCCGAGCAGTTGGTCACGACGGCCAGCTTGCAGTGCGGTTGCAGTTGCTTCAGCGCTTGGGCAGCACCGCTCCAGGGTTCAAGCTGCAACCAGCCGGCTTCCAACGCATCAGGTGCCGAGGCCGGCAGGCCGACGTTCTGTGCCGCCTCCCGCACCATCACCTCATACGGGACGTACACGCCGCAGCCGTACGTCAGGCGCAGATACTCCGCACGCCACGTGCGGCCCGCCTGCTGTGAGCCGGCTGCGCGATCCCACAATGCCCACGAATCCAGCAGCGCGGTCAGCAGGTCAAACAGGATGGCCTTGGGATAGCCCGGGGAAGACGTAGAGGAAGTCACGCTGGTCACCTGCAAATCGGCGTTGATTGATGCAACGGATTGTAGGCAGCGCCGGCCGACTTGAGGTGAAGCCGATTTGATTCAAAGATTCAGTACAGCTACATCATGCGCGCCATGGCGGCTGCGGCTTGAAGCGGCTCTGCAGGAACTGCATAAAGTGGCGCGTGCGCTGCGGCAGCCCCGCGCGGTTGTGCGTGAGTGCGATCACATTGGCGTCCGGCGCCTTCCAGCCCGGCAGCAAGCGCACCAGTCGCCCGGCGCGCAGGTCATCCGCCACATCCCATTCGGAGCGCAGGATCGCGCCACGCCCCTCGCAGCCCGAGCTTCCGATCTCGTCACCGTCATTGCAGATCAGCTTGGCTTGCACGCGCACGCTGCGGCTCGTCCGACCCTTGCTGAAATGCCAGAGCGATACGTCCTCCTTGTTCTCGCGCAGCACGATGCAGGGCAGCGCGGCGAGATCGTCTGGCGTCTCAGGCATGCCGTGGCGCTTGATGAACGCAGGCGACGCACAAAGCAACCGCGCATTCGGCGCAATCGCGTAGCCCACACGGTTGGACACCTGCAGCGCACCGATATGAACCACCACATCAAAGCGCTCAGCCGCTTCGGTCAACGGGGCATCGGAGAGCATCAGCTCGATGTCGACGTCGGGATGTTCCTGCTGGAAGTCACTGATGACGGGCGCGATGTAGCGTCGCCCGAAGCCCAACGGCGCGTTGACCTTGAGCGTACCCACCAGGCCACCCTGGCGCGTTTGCAGATCCTCCGACAGGGCATCGAGCTGCCGGATCAACTCCGCGCCGCGCTCACACAGCAGTGCGCCCTCTTGCGTAAAACGCAGGCTGCGCGCGGTGCGGTCAACAAGCCGCGCGCCCAGCTTCTTTTCCAACTGCTGCAGACGCTGCGACACCGCCGAGGGCGTCAGGCCCAACGCCCGCGCCGTGGCAACCAGGCTGCCGTTTTCCTGGATGGCCAGCAGGAAGCGCAGATCGGCGGAGTCGGTCATGGGTGCACTTTACTTGCCGGCAAAGCGATCGGTGGCGGCGACGAGCTGGTCGAGGATGCCGGGTTCGCTCCATGCATGACCCGCCCCTTCGATCAGGTGGAAATCCGCGTCGGGCCACGCCTGGTGTAGCGCATAGGCATAGCGCACCGGGCACGGCATGTCGTAGCGGCCGTGCACGATCACGCCAGGAATGCCGGCCAGCTTGTGCGCCTCACGCAGCAACTGCCCTTCTTCCAGCCAGCACTGGTGCGTGAAGTAGTGGTTCTCCAGCCGCGCAAAGGCCAGGGCGAAATGGTCATCGGCGTGCTTGGCGCTGTTGCTCGGGTCGGGCAGCAGGGTGATGGTTTCGCCTTCCCAGACGCTCCAGGCGCGAGCGGCTTCGATCTGCTTGGCGACGTCGTCGCCGGTGAGCACCTTGCGGTAGGCGGCGATCATGTTGTCACGCTCCGCCTCGGGGATGGGCGCCTGAAAGCGTGCCCATTTCTCGGGGAACATCTCCGACACGCCAAATTGGTAGTACCAGCGCAGCTCAGCCTGCGAGACGGTGTACACACCGCGCAGCACCAGTTCGCTCACGCGCTCGGGATGCTTCTGCGCGTAGGCCAGCGCCAGCGTCGAACCCCAGGAGCCGCCAAACACAAGCCAGCGATCGGCGCCGGCAATGGCACGCAGGCGCTCGATGTCATCCACAAGATGCCAGGTGGTGTTGGCCTCCAGCCCCGCATGGGGCGTGGAGCGCCCGCAGCCGCGCTGGTCAAACAGCATCACGTCGTAGCGTGCCGGGTCAAACAGGCGGCGGTGGTCGGCCGAGATGCCGCCACCCGGGCCGCCGTGCAGAAACACCGCTGGCTTGGCACCGGGCGTGCCGACACGCTCGTAGTAGATGGTGTGGCCATCGCCCACATCGAGCATGCCGGTTTCATACGGTTCGATGGGTGGATACAGCGTGCGCAGTGCAGACATGGTCGGTCCTGTCGAAAGGTTGGCGCTTGGGTTGCCGATGAATAAACCGATTCTACAGAGGGGATCTTGCTTGCACATATTTTTGAACGACGTATAAAATTGTTCATCGTCAAAAATTGGTAGGCCCACCATGTCGACCACCCCGATCCCCATCGAAGCCGGCCGCCGCGAACGCAAGCGCACCCAGACGCTCGATCACCTGGCCGCCACCGCCTTCGCCCTGTTTGAACAGCGCGGCTACGAGGCGGTGACGATGGAGCAGATTGCCGAGCAGGCCGATGTGTCCAAGGGCACGCTGTACAACCACTTTCCGGTCAAAGAGGCGCTGCTGGCGCACCAGTTTCACGCCGAGCTGGTGGCAGGTGGCGCGCAACTGCGGCCGCTGATCGAGGCGCAAACGGGTTTTACCGGGCGCCTGTCGGTGCTGCTTTCCGCTTCGGCCGATTGGTGCAACGCGCGTCGCCCATACCTCGCACCCTACTTCCGCTACCGCTTCGCCAGCGCAGACCTGGCCGCACGCAGCCGCGATGCCGACAAGCGCAGCGGGTTCGAAGCCATCTTCGCGGCACTCATCGATGCAGGCCAACGCTCGGGCGAGCTCGACACGCGACTCGACGCAGAGCACCTGGCCGGGCTGTTCGAATACCTCTACCTGGGCACGTTGATGCGCTGGCTGGCCCACCCGGAGATGGATCTGCAAGAAGGCTTCTCAGCCGCCATCGACCTGTTTTTGCACGGCATCGGCAACAAGGAGGCGTGATGGACACCTCTGTGCTGGATTGGTCGGCCGCAGCGGCGGCGGGTGCAGCGGTAGCGGGTGGCAAGGGCTGGCAACTCGGTCGGCTGGCGATACTGGGCGTGCCCGTGCCCGAAGGCTTTGTGCTGAGCGCCGAAGCCAGCCGTGGGCGTGCGCAGGGCGATGCGGTGCCGGACCCCGTGCTGGCCGCGATCACGCAGGCGCTGACCGCGCGCGGCTGGCTGAATGCCCCGTTGGCCGTGCGTTCCTCAGCGCCACAGGAGGATTCTGCGCAACGCTCGTTCGCGGGCATCCACGAGACGCGCCTGAACGTGATCGGCGCACAGGCACTGGCGGAAGCGGTGCGGGCCGTATGGGATTCGGCATACGCGCCACAGGCGGTGGCGTACCGCGAGCGCTTCAACATCGACACCGCAGATCTGGCGATGGCCGTGGTCATCATGCCCATGCTGCCGGCGGTGGCTGCGGGCATTGTCTTCACGTGCGACCCACTGGGCGGGCGGGATGACCAGATCGTCATCAACGCGCATTGGGGCCTGGGCGAAGCCCTGGTGGGCGGACAGGCCGATGGCGACACGTTCAAGCTGGAGTCGTCTCCGCAAGACGACACACTGCGCGTGCTCGAACGCCAAATCGGCAAGAAGGCCCGCATGACGCAAGCGTTGGCGGAAGGCGGCACAGCACTCGTCGACACCACCGCAGAAGATGCGCACCGCGCCGTACTGGACGATGCGCAGCTCATCGCGCTGGCAGCACTGGCGCGCGACACCGCATGCGCGCTCGATTTTGCGCAGCCGCGCTATGACATCGAATGGGTCTGGGACGGCCAGCGGTTCTGGATCGTACAGGCGCGCCCCATCACCACGCGTGGCCGCCACACCTACGCTGCACTCCAAACGCAACCGCGCTTCTGGACGCGCGGCAACACGCGCGAAATGTTTCCCGGGCCGCTGTCGCCCATCGACTGGACGCTCTACCGCCACGCGGCCAACCGCATGCTGACGCTCACCTATGCGCTGGTCGACTATCCGCTGGTGCCGGGGCTGGACCGTGCCGCGCTGTTCCACGGCCGGGTGTACCTCGATGTCTCGCTGATGCAGTGGGAGGCGTTCGATGCGTTCGGCATCGCACCGGATGCCATCAACCGCATGCTGGGCGGCACGCAGCCGGAGATTGTGGTGCCGCCGGTCACATGGTCACAGCGCCTGGCACGCGGTGGACGCCTGGTGCGCTATCTACTGAGTGCCGGTGCCACGCGCCGCCATGCGCAAAGCGACCTCAACCGTGCGCGCAAGGAGGCCGCGCAATGGCGCGAAGGCGCGTGGCCTGAAGATGCGGCAGAACTGGCCGTATGCCTGCGCGAACGCTTCGCCACCGCGCGCCGCGCTGACAGCCTGTTCTTCCTGCAGGGCTCGGCCGGCGGCTCAGTCTCTGGACTGGTCGACATCATCGAAAAACAGCGCCCCGCAGAGGGCCATGCACTCGCCGCAGCGCTCATGGCCGGCGCCGAACCCAGCGTGACCGCGCAGCAAAGCTATGACCTGATGGCGCTGGCGCAGACGGCCGCAACCGATTCAGAGGCGCTAACCTGGCTACGGAGCACCACACGCATCGGCACGCAATGGGCGCAGCAACTGCCCGCACACAGTCCGTTCCGCCAGCAGTTCAAAGCATTTCTGGAGCGCAACGGCCACCGCGCGATCGAAGAGAGCTACTTCCGCCATCCGCGCTGGCGCGAGCAGCCGGACTATCTGCTCGACCTCGTTGTTGGCCTGATCGGCAGCGATGCGCAGGCGGTGCGGCAACGGCAGCAGACGGCGTCTGCGCAGGCTTGGCAGCGCTTGCCGTTCTGGCTACGGCCAGTCGTGCGGGCGATGCTCAAGAGCGCCGTGCGCGACAGCAACCAGCGTGAAGCCGCACGTAGTGCGCTGGTGGCCTACGTAGAGGTGCTACGTGCTGGCCTGCTGAAACTGGCCGACAAGCTGGGCGGCCAAGGAGGCGCAGAGGGGCTCGATACGCCGGAAGACATCTTCAACCTGACGCTGGATGAATGCGTGCGGGCGGGCAACGGCACGCTGCCGCTGCGCTTTGCTGCACAGCGTGCGCGCGAGCGCCGGCAGCAGTTGGCGCATTGGGCCGCCGAGCAGGAGCCAGACGTCATCGCCGAACACGGTGAAGCCCCTGCCACAGCCATCGCACCGAGCGCATCCACCGGTGATCACTGGACTGGCACCGCCGTCGGCGCGGGCACGGCACAGGGTCAAGCCCGGCTGGTGGACAACGCCGCCGCCGGCACCGCGCTGCAAACTGGCGACGTGCTGGTCGCCCCAAGCACCGACCCGGCCTGGACGCCGCTGTTCCTGAAGGCCAGCGCGCTCGTAATGGAAACCGGCGGTTACCTGTCGCACGGTGCCATCGTGGCGCGCGAATTCGGTATCCCGGCGGTGGTGAACGTGCCGGGCATCCGCGCACGGTTGAAAGATGGCGAGACGATCCGCGTGGACGGCAACACCGGCACGATCAGCAGAGTGTCGGTGTGATCACATCAATGTGGCGATGAGGCGACACGAACAGGCAAGAATTGCTGCGGCGCAATATTCCGACTAACATTAGGGTAATCCCTAGGTTATCGCTCAGAAGGAATCATCATGGAAGCCGCCGCTCTCAACGTCGCCCCCACCTCCCGCTTCGCCCGTTTCTGGCAAGTCCTGCGTCGTGAAGCCAAGCGCGCCATCGCGCTGCACGTGGAAAGCTGCGGCATGATGGCCGAGCTGTATCGCCGCTCGGGCCGCTAAGCCCGTTTGCGCTTTTGCGTCGCACCATCCTCCGGGTGTGACACAGGCATCTCAGCTCAGGTCTCGCTCCACTGCCGCATCAGGTTGTGATACACGCCAATCAGCGTGCGGCGCGCAGTGGCATCCGCCTCAGTCTGGTTGAGGGTCTGGATCGCGTTGTCCAGGTCGAACAGCATGGCGCGCTGGGTGTCATCGCGAATGAGGCTTTGGATCCAGAAGAAGCTCGCCACACGCACGCCGCGCGTGATGGGCGTGACTTGGTGCAGGCTCGTTGCCGGGTAGATCACCAAGTCCCCGGCATTGAGCTTGATGCTGTGCATGCCGTAGGTGTCTTCGATCTGCAGTTCGCCGCCGTCATAGCTGGCCGGATCTGACAGGAACAGCGTGGCCGAGATGTCGGTACGCAGCTTGGCGCCGTTGTGCGGGTGGATGCGTACGCTGCCATCCACATGCGCGCCGAAGGTCATGCCCTCGCCGTAGCGGTTGAACATCGGCGGGTACACCACGTTCGGCAACGCCGCGCTGATGAAGCGCGGGTGCCGCTCCAGCACGCTCAGGATGAGTTGCTGGCACTGCAGCGCCACTTCCGCGCGCTCATCAATCTGCTGGTTGACCTTGACTGGCGCCCCCGAATAGCCGGCCGACACGCGGCCATCCACCCAGGCATCGCCCGCGTTGTCGAGCAGCTCGCGCAGCGCAGCCACCTGCGCGGCGTTGAAGACGTTGGGAATACAGACAAGCATGGTGTGGAACGTGCAAAACAAAAGGGGGACGTGCCCGAGGGCCCATCCCCCAAGCCATTACATGCGATACACGACCGACAGCATCGCCGCGCGGCCGGTACCCGGCACGGCGCGACCGCCATCGGACGGAATCAGCGCATCGTAATACGTCTTGTTGAACAGGTTGAACACGTTCAGGCGCACGTCGTACTTGGGCTGGTGGTAGGCCAGCATCGCATCCCAGCGCACGAAGCCGCCTACCTGCACGGTGTCGGTGTTGTTGGCGTAGCGCTGCGACATGTAGAACGCGCCCGCACCCACCTCCCAGTTCGGCATGAAGGTGTAGCTCGTCCACACTGTGGCGGCATGCTTGGGCGTGTTGGCTGGCGTCATGCCTTGCGTGCCCGCAGCGATACCGTTGACGATCTCCGCATCCAGGTACGTATAGCCCGCGAAGATCTGCAGCTTGTCGGTCACGTGGCCCGTGGCACCCAGGCGCGCGCCGCGCACGCGGATCTTGCCGGCCGAGGTGTACGTCGTGCTGTCGATTTGCGTGCGCGCGTTGTCCTTGGTGATCTGGAACACCGCCGAGCTGACCGACAGATCGCCATTGAGCAGATCCCACTTGCCGCCGGCTTCGTACGACTTGTTCTTCTCCGGGTCTAGACCCTGTTGGCCCGTGGTGCCCACCAGTTGCTCCAAGGACGGGTTGAACGACGTGCCGTACGACACGTAGTACGACTGCCAATCCGTCGGCTGCCAGATGCCGCCCAGGCGCGTGCTGACAAAGTTCACCGTCTGCTGCGCATACGGCAGCGCGGTGATCTTGGCCGACGCCGGCGTGTTGGCCGCATTCAGCGAGTTCGAAATGCTGGCGATGTAGCGGTCATAGCGCAGGCCGGCCACCGCCTTCCATTGTTTGGTGAACTCGATCGAATCGTTGAAGTACGCGGCCACCGTGTTGGCCGAGCCGCCCTGCACATTGCCCAGCACGGACGGCGCATTCGACGGCGAGTTCGTATAGCTCGGGCTGAGCAGCGGCTCGCACGACACAAACCCGCTCGTCATGCTCGACTGCGCCAGCGGCGTGCCGTTGCACGAACCGTTGCGGTAATAGTTCTGGTTGTCGTAACCGTCGTGGCCGAACTCGGTGCCCACCAGCAGCGTGTGCTTGACCGAACCCGTATCGAACTTGGCCGTCAGCTCGGTCTGGTTGAACAGCGAGTAGTCACGGATGCGGCGGTCGTGGCTTTGCAGGCGCACCGACAACGCAGACAGCGGCAGGTTGCTGTTGGTCAGCGCCGTAAACACACCCGACGAGTTGACTGTACCCACTGCGTTGGGCGCCGTCTCGCGCGCATCGGTCTGCACGTAGTTGAACTGCGTCTGGTTGCGCAGCCGCAGGTTGGGCGAGAACTTGTGGTCGATGTTGGCCGAGAAGGCAGCCACGTCCTGCGTGGTGCGGTCGTCCGTAAAGCCGTAGTACGTCTTCGGATCCACGTTGACCGGGTGGCCGTTGAGGTTCGGCACGCCGTAGTCGGGCATGTCGCGGTTGTGCTGCAGCAGCGCGGAGATGGTCACTTCGGTGGGCGTGCCGATGCCGAAGCGCCACGACGGCGCGATGCCGAAGTCCTGCGCGGTCATCTCGTCGCGGGTGCTGGTCTTGCCGTTCTGCGCCATGGCGGCCACGCGGAAGGCCGACGTATCGGACGTCGGCGTGTTGACGTCCACCGTGGTGCGCACCAGACCGTTGGTGGTGACCGAACCGGTGATTTCCGTGGCGGCCTTCAGCGACGGCTTCTTCGTCACCTGGTTGATCACGCCGCCGGTCGAACCGCGCCCGAACAGCATCGACGACGGGCCCATCAGCACTTCCACTGAATCGAGCGCGAACAGGTCACGGTAGTACTGACCGCGATCGCGGAAGCCATCCAGGTAGATGTCGGTACGCGCCGAGAAGCCGTTCAGGTTGATGTTGTTGCCGATCTGTCCGCCTTCGGCCGCACCGATGGTGATGCCCGGCACGTTGCGCAGCGCATCGGCCAGCGAGCTGGCGCCCTGCGCATCGGTCAGAGCCTTGGGCACCACCGTCACCGATTGCGGGATATCGCGCAGGTTCTCGGGCAGCTTGGAGATCGAGCTCTTGGCGGCGTTGTAGTCGTCACGCGGGGCAGTGGCCTTGACCACGGCTTCAGGCAGCGTGGCGGTGGCAGTCGCAGCGCTGGTGGCAACAACAGGGGTGGATGCGGCTTGCTGGGCGAGTGCGACGGTGGGCGTGGCAAACAGCGCCAACAGAGCGCTGGCGAGTGGGCTGGGGCGATTCGGGCGATTCATCTGGGTGGTTTCTCCGGGCGGCGCCCTTCCTTCTGGATGCCGGCCGCTGCGGAACGCCCTCCTGCGCCCGTGCCGCCGTGCACAAGAGCGCACTACGAAATTCGGACGCAAATATAAATGATAATGATTCGCAACAGCAATCACTTATCATAGATCGCTTGGAAAGTCGTTAAAAACGCACACCAAAAAGCGATCTTAGATTCGCTTTTCCTTGGCATCGGCTGACAAAGCAAAGCTTGTCGCCACGCGAGATCCGCAGCCCGGGGCGCTAGGCAAAGCCGGGCAGGGACTGCAGATGAGCGTCCAGCTGTGCCAGGAATGCGCGCGTCTTTGGGGGGATCGGCCGAGCGGCCGGAATCAGCGCATGCAGATCAAAGCCCGGCACAACGTAGTCGGGCAAGACGCGTATCAACCGCCCTGCGGCCATGGCCTCGGCGCACACCGGTTCCTGCAGCACGCCGACACCGCCGCCACCCTCCAGCAACGCATATACCGGGCGCCAATGACTCAAGCTCATCGTCACGTTGATCGGCGTGGTGATGGGCTTCTGCCCCGCATCAATCAGCGGTAGCTGGCCATCGCCAAACAAACCCAGCACGCGGATGAAGGTGTGCGCCACCAGCGCCTGCGGTGTTTCTGGCGCGCCATGCCGGGCAAGGTAGTCCGGCGCCGCCACCAGTACGCGGCGCACGTGGCCAAGCCGGCGCGCGATGAAACTGCCGTCTCCGGTTGGCCCGAGGCGCAACGACACATCCACGCCTTCTGTAATGGGATCGACCAGGCGATCGTTGAGGATCAGGTCGATCCGCAATTGCGGGTGCTGTTCGCGCAGGCGGAGCAACAACGCGGGCAGCACCACCTCGCCCAGGCCCTGCGGCGCGGCGATGCGCAATACGCCGCGCAACACCTGATGGTCTTGCGAGACCACCGCGCAAGCCTCATCGGCGGCTTCCAGCACCTGCTTGCAACGTTCGTAGAAAACGTGGCCCTCGTCGGTGCAAGACACCGCGCGCGTGCTGCGCAAGAGCAACCGCACGCCAAGGTGCCGCTCCAGTTGCTGAATGCGCTCACTGACGGCGGGCTGGCCGATGCCGAGATCGCGCGCAGCCGCCGACAGGCTGCCGCGTTCAACAACGCGCACGAAGATCCGCATGGCGGCAAGAAGGTCCATGGGGCCGGATCGTAGCAGGATCAGCCATCGGCCAAACCGATAAGAGTCATCTGTGATGCGGGTCTACCGACGCCCCGGGCGCCAACGCTACGCTGGCCGCCATCGTTCATTCGCCCGGCACACTGCGCCATTGCTCATGTCTTCACTCAACCTCAAGCGGCTCGGCCCCTGCCTGTTTGCCATCGCCATCGACGCCATGGGCTTTGGCCTGGTCTACCCGATGATGTCGGTCATCTTTGGCGATCCGCATACCAGCCTGTTGGCGCCCGAGTCCAGCACGACCCTGCGCAACTTCTATCTGGGGCTGGGCTATGGGGTCTACCCGCTGTGCATGTTCTTCGGGTCGTCGCTGATGGGCGAGCTGTCCGACGCCTATGGCCGCCGCAAGATCCTGCTGCTGTGCGTGTTCGGGCTGTCGCTCAGTTACTTCCTGATGGCGCTCGGCGTTCTCTGGCCGAGCGTTGGGCTGCTGCTGTTTGGCCGTGGCTTGAGCGGTCTGATGGCGGGCTGCCAAGGTATCGCCCAAGCGGCCATCACCGACATGAGCACACCGGAAAACAAGGCGCTCAACATGAGCTTCATGTCGCTGGCCTTCAGCGCCGGAGTGATTGTTGGGCCGGTGCTCGGTGGTGTTGCCTCCGACCAGCGGATCGCCCCCATCTTCGGCCACGAAGCGCCGTTTCTGCTGGTCGGTGTGTTGGCGCTGGCGTGCGGTGTGTGGATGTGGGCGTCATACCGCAACACGGTCACCCCTTCGGGGATGCACCGCGTTGATGTGCTGCTGCCACTGCGCGTCATGCACGAAGCGGTTCGGCACAAGGCGGTGGCCTATCTGTCGGTGGTCTTCTTCCTCATGCAGATCGGCTACGGCCTCTATCTGCAGACCATCATGATGCTGCTCCAGACACGCTTTCACTACGGCAGCGCGCAGCTGGGGCTGTTCAGCGGGGCGATCGGCGTGTGCTTCGTCTTTGGACTGCTGTGTGTCGTGCGCCTGATGCTGCGGGTGTGGAGCGTCATCGATATCGCCAAGACCGGCCTGTTGGTGGCCGGCATCGCCCAGATCCTGTCGAGCCTGCTGCCATACGAAAGCGTGCTCTGGGCGCTGGCAGCGCTGGTCGGCTGCTTTGACATGGTGGCCTACACGACGATGTACACCGCCTTCTCTGACGCCGTGACGGAAGATCGTCAAGGCTGGGCGCTTGGCGTTGCGGGCTCGGTCATGGCGGTGGCGTGGGTCGTCACGGGTTTCCTGACCAACCTGCTCCCGGTGTTGGGCGAAACCGGGTTGCTGTTGGTTGGCGGAATCGGTTTCCTGCTCAGCTTCCTGATGATGCGAGCGCATGGCCGCAAGCGCGGCACGGCATCCAACAAGGAGGGTGCGGACTCGCCAGCGCCGGGCGTAACTGGCTGAGCGTACCTATTTCTGCGTAGCGTCCGGAGGCACGGAAGACGCGGGTGACGACGGGTTCTGCGCGTTATCCGCATCTTCGCGCGCCTCTTTTTTGTTCTGTGCCAGCGCCCGCGCATAGACAGACGGCGCGCCTGCCGCATGCGCAGTCACATAGCCGGTGATGCACGCCAGCATGAGTGGCAGCACCACCTGGTACGACAGTGTCATCTCAAAGATCATCAGGATCGACATGAGCGGCGCATGCGTAGTAGCCGCCAGCAGCGCGCCCATTCCAACCACCGCATAGCTGATCGGAACCGGCGCTGCGCCCGGCAGCAACGCGTGCATGCCGGTGCCATACAACAACCCCAGCGCCGCGCCGCAAAACAGCGTGGGCGTGAACACCCCGCCCACCGCGCCCGACCCCGCGCTGGCCGCCGTCGCCGCCACCTTGCAGATCAGCACCAGCGCCACGGTCTGCCACAGCCACGGCTGGTGCAGGAAGCTGTTGACCACGCTGTAGCCGTTGCCCCAGACCTCAGGCAACTGGGTCGACAGTGCACCCACGATCAACCCGCCCAGCGCCAACCGCAACGTCAGCGGCAACTGGGTACGGGCAAAGGCATCACGTGCGCGGTCAATCAGCCCCAGCAGCAGCGGCCCCGCCATGCCTGCCGCCAGGCCGAGCCCCAGATAGGTCAGCACTTCCCAGCCGGATACGAAATCGAAATGCGGCATCTCGTAGACCGCGCCGTACCCGAAGAACTGGCGCAGCACGATGTCCGCCGTCACGGCCGACACCAGCAGCGGCCCGAGCGTGGCCGTGGTGATGACGCCGAAGACGATCTCGCTCACAAACACAGCGCCCGAGATGGGCGCGTTGTAGGCGGAGGTAATGCCTGCTGCCGCCCCGCACGCAACCAGCAGACGCAGTTGCTCGACCGAGACCGGTCTGATGTGCCCAAACCCGCGCCGCAGCGCGCGCCCCAGCAGCGAGCCACACATCGCCGCCAGTTGCACCATCGGCCCTTCGCGCCCGATGGACGCGCCGCTGGCCACCGAGCACAGCGACGACACACTGCGTACCAAGCTCTGCCGCGCGCTCAACACACCGTCGCCCACGGCGATGGCTTCCATATAGTCTTCCGAGCCCTTGCGCGGAATCCATTTCAGCCCGATCTGCAGCGTGAGCCCAGCCAGAACGCCGCCAATGGCAGGCACCAGCAGGCGCGCCCACCACGGCAGCGCGCGTGCCGTAGCCACCAGCCCCTGGTCCGTGCCGGAGAGCCACCACTGCAACTGGCGCAAACACTCGCGAAACAGGATCGTCGACAAGGCGCCCGCACAGCCGATCACAGCGGCATAGACGAACACCAGATGCTCGCTGCCGAACGGCAACCGCGCGCCCACGCGCTGCCACCACGCAGGGCGCGTTGATGGGGTGGGCGATGGTGTCGGTGTATCCGGAATGTGGGTCATGACGGCCCCGTGAACGGCAGGCCATCATGATAGCGGGCGCACTGCGCTGGGATTACGTCGGCGCGCTCACGGCCCCATCAACAAACCACGCCTCTGGCAGGCCCGCCACGCGCCGGTTCGGGCTCCATGCAATGACGCGCGCCTCGACCAGGTTTTCCAGCACAAATGGATCGCGCGCCACGATGGCATCGATCTCCTCGCGCGACGCAGCGCGCGCCAGGATGCCGCCGCCTTCGCGAGGGAACAACGGTCCGGACATCAGGAAGTGCCCGCTCGCGTAGTGCGCGTCCAGGTGCTGGCGGTGGGCAGGCAGCACGCGGTCCATCTCGGACAACGGTGCGCGGTAGGTGAAAAGAATCAGGTACAGCATGGGGAGACTCCTTGTGCGTAACGAATGAAGTGGGGTGAGACGACGCAACGCGAGACGCCACTACCGTGCCGGACGCCACGCAGAAACGGGTACGGTGTGCGCCGCAGAAACGGGTACGCTCACGGCCGCAGCAGCAACGCGCCCGTGGTTTGGCCAGCTTCCAGCGCCGCGTGCGCGGTGGCTGCCTCTTCCAGCGCATAGGTACCACCCACCGGCACACGCGCCCCTTCGAGCATGCGTTGCAACGCAGCCTGTGCACCGGCACGGTAGCGCGAGAGATCCGCCATGTAGCGGAACACACCCGGCCGCGCCAGCGCGATCGAACGCGATGGCCCTAGCCCAGAGAGGTCGACAGTGTTCGTTTGCGTATTGCCGACGTCGCTCGCCTGGCCGATGCTCGCCACCATGCCGAATGGCCGCGTCACCGCCAAGGACGTTTGCAGCATCTCGCCGCCCACACCGTCAATGACGTAGTCGACGCCTTCACCATCAGTTAATCGCAGCACGGCTTCGCGCACATCCTGTTGGCGGTACAGCACGACGTGGTCTGCGCCATGGCCGAGCGCAGTGGCCGCCTTGGCTTCGCTGCCAACCGTACCAATCACCCGCACACCCAGGCGCTTGGCCCACTGCACCAGCAGCAGGCCCAGGCCACCGGCTGCCGCATGCACGAGTACCGTGTCGCCAGCCTGTACCCGGCGTACCCGGGACAGCAGCATGTGTGCGGTGATGCCGCGCAACAGCGTGGCTGCGACAGTCTCGTCGTCCAGCGCATCCGGCAGCGCGATCGCGCGCTCCGCAGGAATGTTGCGATGGCTTGCATAACCGCCGGGCGCGCCGTCCATCAGTCCAGCCCAGGCCACGCGCTGGCCCACCACAAAGCCGCGCACGTCCGACCCCAGTGCTTCCACCACCCCAACGCCCTCCACCCCCAGCACAGCCGGAAACGCGGGCACTGGGTACAGCCCGGCACGGTGATACACATCCACAAAGTTCACGCCGATGGCGGTGTGGCGTACCGTCAACGCGTTGGATGCGGGAGGCGGCAGCATCAGGCTGACGGGCTGCAAACCCAATGCTGGAGCGGGTTCACGGAGTTGAATGACCTTGGCATGCATGGCAAATGTCCTCGCAGAAATGGGTACGCTTTTCAGTTTTGTGACGGTGTGTACCGTCACCATCACGTTGTGAAACAAGCGTATTCCGTTCAGAATCACCCGGGAATTCGTAAAAATAGACCATCTTCTGTGCAAAAAAGCCCAGATCGACCTAAGCGAACGCTGACGAGCGCCGCGGCGGTCGAACCTTCTTCTTCCTTGCAGTGGGATGACGTGCGCTACTTCCTTGTGTTGGCGCGCGAGGGCAGCCTGTCGGCCGCGGCACGTCGGTTGGCGGTGGAGCACACCACGGTGGCGCGGCGTGCCGATGCACTGGAGCAATCGCTGGGCGTGCGGTTGTTCGACCGCCTGCCGCGCGGCTGGCGCCTGACCACCGAAGGCACCGCACTGGCCGAGCGCGCAGAACGGATGGAGCAGGAGGCCGCCGGCTTCGCCCGCGCAGCGGCGGGTGCAGGTAGCCTGCGCGGGACGGTACGCATCTCAGTGCCGCCCACCATC
>RepKanNP_Acetate_BrdU_F21BDRAFT_1000195_pt1 | contig 31135 bp, 29 predicted proteins | sample RepKananBrdUF21B_FD_10624 | JGI IMG/M metagenome (IMG submission 10624)
CCCCCCAGCCGATACGCGCGGCTTCCGGCGACCCGGCGTCGATCGTCAGGGCGACGCTCAGAATCCAGATCGTCGCCAGTGTCGCACTCGAGATCGAGGTTACGGCGAGAAACAAGGGCGCGTTGTCGCTCGAACGGGCCGCGACGACACAGGCGCAAACGACAGCCACCAGAGAAATCACCAGCGCGATGGCGAAAAACGTCGTCGTGGTGCTGAAGCCGTCCGGGGTCGATCCGGACCAATGGCTCGCGACGGTCTCGGGTAGGCGGTCACCCCACGCGAAGCGTGCGAGAACCAGGATCAGGGTCGGGATCAGAGTCAGCGAAGCTGCTGTCCAGAGTCGGATCTTGCTGGTCGTCATTGTGTGCTGGTCTCCTTGATGAGGTCGAGCATGTGCGCAGTGTCGAGTCCGAGATTTCGGGCCTGCCGTACGAACTCGCGCGCAGATTCGTTGAGAGCTGTTCTTCCCGAGTCGAATTCGGCGCGAATGACGGCGCCACGTCCGCGTCGGAGGTCGATCAGGCCTTCGTCGCGGAGTGTTGCGTACGCACGAAGAACCGTGTGGAGATTGACGTCGATCGACTCGGCGAGAGCGCGAGCGGACGGCAGGCGGTCACCTGGTCCGATCTCACCGANGTNATGACCGAGCCACGAACCCCGGCTGCAATCTGCTCCGCGAGTGGAGTTGTGGAGGCGTGATCTATTCGGACCAACATGTTTGCATTCTATGCAAACAATGCGCGGTTTGACTAATTCGTGTCGGGGGATGCAGCGAGTTGTGACGTGGGACGGGTAACATCGGCAGAGCTGAAAGACGCGCATTCGGCGTGCGCAACGCAGCAGGAAAGGGGCTTGAATCGCATGAGCGGCCACTCAAAATGGGCCACCACCAAGCACAAGAAGGCTGTGATCGACGCACGTCGTGGCAAATCCTTCGCGAAGCTGATCAAGAACATCGAGGTGGCGGCACGAACCGGCGGTGGCGATCCCACGGGCAACCCCACCTTGTACGACGCCATCCAGAAGGCGAAGAAGACGTCTGTTCCCAATGACAACATCGAGCGTGCGCGCAAGCGCGGCGCCGGTGAAGAAGCGGGCGGCGCAGACTGGCAGACCATCATGTACGAGGGCTACGGACCCAACGGCGTCGCCGTTCTGATCGAGTGCCTCACCGACAACCGCAACCGCGCAGCCGGTGAAGTTCGCACCGCGATGACCCGTAACGGTGGCAACCTCGCTGACCCGGGTTCCGTCTCCTACCTGTTTGCTCGCAAGGGTGTCGTCACGCTCGAGAAGAACGGCCAGTCGGAGGACGACGTCCTGATGGCTGTGCTCGACGCCGGTGCCGAGGAAGTCACCGATCTCGGTGAAACCTTCGAAATCGTCAGTGAGCCACAGGATCTGGTTGCCGTACGGTCGGCACTTCAGGAAGCCGGCATCGACTACGACTCCGCTGAAGCCGATTTCCGCGCTTCCGTCGAGGTTCCCTTGGATGTCGACGGCGCACGCAAGATCTTCAAGCTCGTCGACGCGCTCGAAGATTCTGACGACGTGCAGAACGTCTACACCAACATCGATCTTTCCGACGAGGTTCTCGCGGCTCTCGAAGACTGATTGTTTTTCAACTCAACCCGGTCCTGACGTCCGCGTCCGGGCCGGGTTGCGTGTTGATGCGGGGTAGTAGTCCCGCGCACCGCTAAGCTATCGAACAGCTGTTCGGTATGGAGAGGTGTGACAAGTGCGCGTGCTCGGAGTGGACCCAGGCTTGACTCGCTGCGGGTTGGGAGTGGTCGACGGGAGCAACGGCAGGAAAGTGCGCCCCATTGCGGTCGACGTGGTGCGGACTCCGGCCGAGATGGACCTCGGTTCTCGGCTTCTGCGGATCTCCGATGCGGCTGAACTGTGGATCGAGCAGTACAAGCCGGAGGTGGTCGCGATCGAGCGCGTGTTCGCGCAGCACAACGTCAGTACCGCGATGGGGACGGCGCAAGCAGGCGGAGTTGTCGCGCTCGCTGCCGCCAGACGCGGCATTCCGGTGTGTTTCCACACGCCCAGCGAGGTGAAGGCCGCCGTCACCGGCAGCGGTAACGCCGACAAGGCGCAGGTCACTGCGATGGTGACGCGAATTCTGAATTTGAAGACGGCGCCGAAACCTGCTGACGCTGCCGACGCTCTGGCGCTGGCGATCTGTCACTGCTGGCGAGCACCGATGATCGAGCGGATGGCCCGCGCCGAGGCGATGGCCGCTGAACAAATGCGTAAGTATCAGGCAAAATTGGCCGAGACGAAGAAGGCAGGTTCACGATGATCGCGTCGGTACGCGGCGAGGTACTCGATATTGCGCTCGATCACGCGGTCATCGAAGCATCAGGTGTCGGCTATCGGGTCAATGCCACCCCGGTGACTCTCGGTGCGCTGCACCGGGGAAGCGAAGCGCGACTGTTCACGACGATGATCGTTCGCGAAGACTCGATGACGCTGTACGGTTTTTCCGATACCGAGTCGAAGGACCTGTTCAGCCTCCTGCAGACGGTTTCCGGAGTCGGACCGCGCCTGGCGATGGCAACTCTCGCAGTTCTCGAACCGGACGCGCTGCGGCGGGCGCTCTCGGAAGGCAACCTGACGGCGTTGACGAGGGTGCCCGGTATCGGAAAACGCGGCGCCGAGCGCATGGTTGTCGAACTGCGCGACAAGGTCGACGCCGTCGCGACGACGGCCGGCGCGGCGTCCGGTGTCGTCGTCGGCAGCTCGATCCGTGATCAGATCGTCGAGGCTCTCGAAGGTCTGGGCTTCCCGATCAAGCAGGCAGAGCAGGCCACGGATTCGGTTCTGGCGGAATCGCCCGAGGCCACCACGTCGGTCGCACTGCGTTCCGCTCTGTCGCTGCTCGGTAAGACTCGATGAACTTCGACCCGATCGACGATTTCGACGACGAGTCGCAGGTCTCTGCCGAATTGGTGGCGGGAGACGGTGATGTCGAAGCGAGTCTGCGCCCCAAGAGTCTCGACGACTTCATCGGTCAACCTCGTGTTCGCGAACAACTGCAGCTCGTGCTCACCGGAGCAAAACTTCGCGGCAGCACGCCTGATCACATCCTGATGTCCGGTCCCCCCGGGCTCGGCAAGACGTCGATGGCGATGATCATCGCGGGGGAGTTGGGCTCTTCTCTGCGGTTGACGTCCGGACCGGCGCTCGAACGCGCCGGAGACCTGGCTGCGATGCTGAGCAACCTCGTCGAGGGCGATGTGTTGTTCATCGACGAGATTCACCGAATCGCTCGTCCGGCCGAGGAGATGTTGTACCTGGCCATGGAAGACTTCCGTGTCGACGTCGTCGTCGGTAAGGGGCCGGGCGCCACGTCGATTCCTCTGGAGGTTGCACCGTTCACGCTGGTCGGTGCGACTACGCGGTCGGGTGCGCTGACCGGTCCGTTGCGCGACCGCTTCGGGTTCACCGCTCACATGGATTTCTACGAACCCGAAGAGCTGCAACAGATTCTGATGCGTTCGGCCGGAATTCTGGGCGTCGATCTCGAAGTCGATGCCGGTGCCGAAATCGCACGACGCTCGCGGGGGACACCGCGTATCGCGAACCGATTGCTGCGCCGGGTTCGCGACTTCGCCGAGGTGCGCGCCGACGGAATCGTCACCATGGACGTCGCTCAGGCGGCCTTGGCCGTCTACGACGTGGACCAGTTGGGCTTGGACCGTCTCGACCGTTCGGTACTGAGTGCTTTGGTGCGTTCGTTCGGCGGCGGGCCCGTCGGCGTGTCGACGCTTGCGGTGGCCGTCGGCGAGGAACCGTCGACGGTGGAAGAAGTGTGCGAGCCGTTCCTGGTCCGGGCCGGAATGATCGCCCGGACGCCGCGAGGACGTGTGGCTACCGCCGCTGCTTGGACTCAACTCGGAATGACACCGCCGCCGGATGCCGCAGCGGGCGGTATCGAGGTTCGTGTCAACGAACCGCAGGCCACGTTGTTCGATCCGAACGGCGAGTGAATTTCGACTGGAAAGGCCTACTTGAACGGCCGATCTGTCAGGAATCCTCAGCAACTAATGGCACACTGGTGTATTGCGTAGGTCCATCCGGGACCATCGCGGCGTAAAACGTGCAACACAACCGAGGTTGATCAACACATGTCGAGTTTGCTTTTCCCCCTCTTGATCCTCGCACTGCTGGTGCCCATGTTCCTGGGCATGCGCAAGCAGAAGAAGGCCTTGGCCGCGACTTCCGAGATGCAGGACTCGCTGCAGGTCGGCGATCGGGTGCAGACCACGGCCGGGCTCTACGCCACGATCGCTTCCCTGGACGACGACACCGTGGACCTCGAGATCGCGGACGGTGTCATCACCACCTGGTCGCGTCTGGTCATCCGTGAGCGCGTCGTCGAGACGACCGAGACCGACGAGTACGACGACGACTCGATTTCCGAGATCGAAGAGTCTGCTGCCGACACCGAAATCCGGCTCACCAAGGAGTCCTGACTTCGTCGAACTGGTACGTGTTCTAGAGTTGTGAACTCGGACACACGTCCAGATCGGTTTGTCCGCTCTTACACCAGCAGCTCAGTTCGCCCCGTTGATCAATCGTTGCAGTTCGAACGCCGCAGCTCGGGTGGTCGTCGACCACCCGAGCCGTGCACTTACTGAAGCTCTGCACCTACCGAGGAGACTTAAAGATCGTGGCACCTTCCACCGGAACGGTGCATCCGGTCCGCTACCTGGCCCTTTTCGGGGTCCTGGTAGTGGCACTGTATGCCCTGGTGTTCTTCACTGGAGACAAGTCGGCCACGCCGAAGCTCGGCATCGACCTGCAGGGTGGAACGCGCGTCACGTTGACCGCTCGTACCCCGGACGGCAGCGCTCCCAGTCAGGACAGTCTCAAGCAGGCTCAGGAAATCATCGAGACCCGCGTCAACGGTCTCGGCGTTTCCGGTTCCGAGGTCGTTGTCGACGGTGACAACCTCGTCATCACCGTTCCCGGCGACGACAGTGCGCAGGCTCGCTCGCTCGGCCAGACCGCTCGTCTGTACATCCGCCCGGTGACGGGTTCGATCGACGTCGCCACCCGTGACGCGAATCGGACAGCTACGCCTGAGGCGCCGGCGGCCGAAACTCCGGCCACTGATGCACCGGCCCCCGAAGCACCCGCTGACGGGACGCAGACGCCGCAGAACCGTCCGTTCCTGGCTCAGGACCCGACTACTCCCGAGGCAACGCCCGCGCCGCAGACAACGACTCCGGCCCCCACCGGGGACGCGCCGAGCGACGGCACCGACGAAGGCGACGCAGCAGCAGCGGAAATCGCCGCAGCGCGCGCCCTCCGGCAGAGCAGTGATCCGACAGTGCAGCAGCAAGCAGTGGCGAACCTCGACTGCTCCGTCGCGGATCCGCTCCGTGGAAACGACGACCCGACCCTGCCGCTGGTCGCGTGCTCGCAAGACGGACTGAACATCTATCTCCTCGGTCCTTCGATCATCGACGGCCAGGAGATTGCCGACGCGTCTTCGGTCTTCAACTCGCAGCAGTCGCGCCACGAGATCAGCCTCTCGTTCAAGACGACCGGCAGCAACACCTGGGCCGAGTTCACTTCAGCCAACATCGGCAAGCAGGCAGCGTTCACGCTCGACTCGAAGGTCGTCAGCGCTCCCACGATTCAAGGTGCAACGCCTGCGGGTAGCGCCACCTCGATCACGGGCAGTTTCACTGCCGAGAGTGCCAAAGAACTTGCCAACACACTGAAGTACGGTTCGCTTCCGCTCTCGTTCGCAGCCTCTGAGGCCGAGACGGTCTCGGCCACGCTCGGCCTGGCCTCACTGCAGGCGGCATTGATCGCCGGCGCGGTCGGTCTCGTTCTCGTTCTGCTGTACTGCCTCGTCTACTACCGCATGCTCGGCGTCCTGACGGCGTTGTCGCTGATTCTCTCCGGAGTCATGGTCTACGCGATCATGGTTCTGCTCGGCAGATACATCGGCTTCACGCTCGACTTGGCCGGCATGGCTGGTCTGATCATCGGTATCGGTATGACCGCCGACTCGTTCGTCGTGTTCTTCGAACGCATCAAGGACGAAATGCGTGAGGGCCGTAGCTTCCGCTCGGCGGTGCCACGCGGTTGGGCAAGAGCACGCCGAACAATTCTTTCCGGCAACGCGGTGAGCTTCATCGCCGCTGCAGTTCTGTACGTGCTGGCGGTCGGACAGGTGCGAGGCTTCGCCTTCACCTTGGGTCTGACGACCATTCTCGACGTGATTGTCGTGTTCCTCGTGACGTGGCCACTGGTCAGCATGGCGTCCCGTTCGGCGTTCTGGTCCAAGCCCAGCGTCAACGGTCTCGGCGCAGTGCAAGAGGTTGCCCGCGAACGTAAGGTTGCCGCCGCTGCGTCGGCTAAGGAGACACGAGCATGAGCGAGTCCAACAACTCCCCGGTGGGGTCCACCAACAGTTCCGCCGCCGAGTCCGCCGATGCGGCGGCCCGGTCGGAGATCACTGACTCAGGCGTCGATCAGGGCGCGATGCCCAAGCACAGCTGGCTCTCGCGGTTGTACACCGGAACGGGTGCGTTCGAGGTCGTCGGCAAGCGTCGCTTCTACTACGGACTGACCGGCGCTCTGGTCGCCATTGCGCTGCTGAGCATCATCCTGCGCGGCTTCACCTTCGGTATCGATTTCGAAGGCGGATCACGCATTCAGTTCCCGGCCGAGGGCGGAGTCGAGACGTCGGCGGTGGAAACCGTCTACTCCGACACACTCGGGTTCGAACCGGTCAGCGTGCAGACAGTCGGCTCGGGTGCCAGCGCAACCGTGCAGATCCGGTCGGAGACGTTGAACGCGACGCAGATCAACGATCTTCAGTCGGCTCTCTTCGACGAGTTCCAGCCCAAGGACAAGAACGGGAACCCGTCGGCGCAAGCCATCAGTTTTGCGGACGTGAGTGAAACCTGGGGCGGCCAGATCACCAAGAAGGCGCTGATCGCGCTGATTGTGTTCCTGGTGATCGTGAGTATCTACATCGCCATCCGCTTCGAGCGGGACATGGCGGTAGCTGCGATCGTTGCGTTGTTCTTCGACATCATCGTCACTGCCGGCGTCTACTCGCTCGTCGGTTTCGAGGTGACGCCCGCGACGGTGATCGGTTTGCTTACCATTCTCGGCTTCTCGCTGTACGACACCGTGGTGGTGTTCGACAAGGTCGAAGAGAACACCCGCGGTGTTCTGCATCTGACGCGCCGGACGTACGGCGAGCAGGCCAACCTCGCGGTGAATCAGACCTTGATGCGATCGATCAACACGACCGTCATCAGTGTGCTCCCGGTGATCGCTCTGATGGTCGTCGCGGTCTGGATGCTCGGCGTCGGCACACTCAAGGACCTTGCGCTCGTTCAGCTCGTCGGCATCATCGTGGGTGCGTACTCCTCGATCTTCTTCGCGACGCCGCTCCTGGTGTCGATGAAGGAACGCTGGGGACCCGTTGCCGCGCACACTCGTAAGGTGCTCTCGCGCCGGGCTACGCTGGCCGAGAAGGGTACGCAGACGGTTGCCGTCGGCGCACCAGTTGCACGCCGTGCGCCGGTTGCTCCGCAGCCGGGTGCGCGGCCGACCGGAAAGCGAAACAAGAAGGGGCACTGAACATGCTCCCAAGAACACGCACACTGGTTCGATCGATGACGTTCGTTGCGGCCACCGCTGTGGCTGCGGGTTCGTTGGCGGCCTGCTCGGAAAGCGCCGAGCAGGTTCCGTCCATCGGATATGCCATCGACAACTCCATCTCCACGTACAACGCCAACACGACAGCTGGATCGGTGTCCGGGGCGATGGCCGCGTTCGGCCGGGTGCTTCCCGGCTTCACGTTCACCGGCCCGGCCGGAGCACCTGTCTCCGACACCGACATCGGAACGGCGTCTGAGTTGCCCGGTGACGTGCTCACGGTCTCGTACAAGCTCAATCCGGCGTCCGTGTACTCCGACGGGATTCCGATGTCCTGTGACGATCTCGTCCTCACCTGGGCGGCGTCGAGTGGCAAGTTCACCGAAGACGTCGATGGTGCCGTGAAGCCCATGTTCGACACGGCGAACAATCTCGGATACGCGGACATCGACCGGATCGACTGCCAGAGCGGGGCGAAGGACGCGACGGTGTTCTTCAAACCCGGGCGATCGTTCACCGATTGGCGGTCGTTGTTCGGTGCGACTGCGTTGATGCCTTCACACGTCGTGACGCAGCGCACGGGTGTCAGCGACGTGGTGAGCGCGGTGAATGCCGGTGACACCGAAGCGTTGTCGAAGATCGCGGACTTCTGGAACACCGGGTGGAACCTGACTCCAGGTCAGGTGGACACCTCCGTACTGCCCTCCGCTGGTCCGTATCGAATCGACTCGTACAGTACCGACGACGGCCTGGTGCTGGTCGCGAACGAGCGGTGGTGGGGCAACAAGCCGGCGACCGATCGCATCGTCGTCTGGCCACGTGGTGTGAATCTGACCGAGGATCTCGACAAGAACTCGATCGAGGTAGTCGACGTCGCTTCCGGCTCGGCTGGCGAACTCGGTACTCCGTCCGGGTTCGACGTCCAACAGATTCCGTCGCGGTCGATCGAGCAGTTCGTTCTCGCGACCTCTGGTTCGCTGGGCGACGAAGCCGCCCGTCGAGCGTTCGCGCATTGTGTTCCGCGTACGACTCTGTTCGAGAAGTTCGGGCAGACGGAGAATGCGCCGCAGGCGGGTTTGGGTTCCGGCGTGGTCGATTCGCGACTGATGGCGCCGGATTCACTCGTTTACAGCGACGCCGCTGCGGTCGACGGTGATCGGTACGCCAATGCCGACATCGAGGCTGCGAAGACGTCGTTGTCGGAAGCCGACCTCGACCAGTTGACCGTCCGGGTCGGGTACCTCGCACCGGACCCGGTGCGGGCGCAGATCGTCTCCGAAGCGAAAGCCGCGTGTGCTCCGGCGGGAATCACGGTCGAGGACGCAAGTAGCGACAGCTTCGATCCTGCGAGTCTGCAGACTGGGGGAGTCGACGCCGTGCTTTCCGGTATGGCAGGCAAAGTCGGCGCAGGCGGAACAGCGAGCATGATCGACGCGCGTGGAGCGCTGCGATCGGGCAACGGCGCAAACCTCGGTACGTACGGAAATGCCAGGATCGATCAGATCATCGATCAGTTGAACGTGGATGCGAGCACGAGTGCGCAATTGGGACTCTCGGTGGAGGCGGAGAACATCCTGTGGACCCAGGTGCCTACGATTCCACTGTTCAATCAACTACGAACTGTCGCTGTAGCTCCAGGCATGTCGGCAGTGTTGGTCAATCCGACTCGGGCCGCTACCGGCTGGAACATGGACAGATGGGTACTACGCAGATGAGCGTCTCGAATGGTGTTGCCTTGCACACGACTGAAGAATTGATCGCAATCCACCGGGCTGCCGGGGACGCCGTTGTTCGGCTGACCCGCTGGGCGGACAACTTTCCCGGTCCCGGTGTTCGGTTCGCCGATCTGACTCCGGTGTTCGCCGACGCCGAGGGGTTCGGGGCCGTGCTCGATGCCCTTGTCTCCTGTGCTCCGGACGCCGACACGATCGCCGCCGTCGATGCTCGTGGATTCCTGCTCGGTGCCGGTGCGGCCGCGAAGATGGGTGCGGGAGTCGTTGCCGTGCGGAAGGTCGGCAAACTGCCGCCGCCGGTGCTCTCTCGTTCGTACAGCCTCGAGTACGGATCCTCGACTCTCGAGATTCCCGCAAACGGCTTCGATCTCACCGGGCGGAATGTTCTGGTGATCGACGACGTTCTGGCTACCGGAGGGACACTCGAGGCGGCTGTACAGTTGGTCGAGTTGGGTGGAGCGAACGTCGTCGGCGTCGCAGTGGTGCTCGAGATCGAGGAACTGCGCGGTCGAGATCGCTTCTTGAAGTACCCACTGACATCACTGGTGAAGGTCTGAGTATTAAAGTTGTCTCCTGGGGGTCGAGTTAGACCTCCAGGGCAATTACCCGATGCAGGGCGGTTGCCTCAACCAACTCGGTGGTAGGAGGTGGCGACATGACGTCGAATCTTGATCGATCACAGAACTCGGGTGCAGTGTCGCAGGAGACGGGTGCAGTTCCGGCTCCGGAGACGACACCATCGAAGTCCGCGGTGCCCGACGATTCGGGATCTGCGCAAACTACCGGCAATCGGGGTGGGCAGAATCTGGCCGTGCCCGCTTCCGCCTCCCGTAGGGTGCGCGCTCGGCTTGCTCGACGCATCACCGGTCAGCGCAACGCCACCATCCGCCCGGTGCTCGAGCCGTTGGTCAGCCTCCACCGTGAGCTGTATCCGAAGGCCGACCTCGCGCTGCTCCAGCGTGCGTACGACGTCGCCGAGGACAGACATTCGAGCCAGCGGCGCAAGTCCGGCGATCCGTACATCACGCATCCGTTGGCCGTCGCAAGCATTCTGGCCGAGTTGGGTATGGACACCACCACCCTCGTCGCAGCCCTTCTGCACGACACCGTCGAGGACACCGGTTACTCACTCGAAGAGTTGACCAAGGACTTCGGTGACGAGGTCGCTCATCTCGTCGACGGAGTCACCAAACTCGACAAGGTCGTTCTGGGCACCGCAGCCGAGGGCGAAACCATCCGCAAGATGATCATCGCGATGGCGCGGGACCCGCGCGTGCTCGTGATCAAGGTTGCGGATCGTCTGCACAACATGCGCACGATGCGATTCCTGCCGCCCGAAAAGCAGGCACGTAAGGCGCGTGAGACTCTCGAAGTCATTGCACCACTTGCGCATCGGCTCGGAATGGCGACCGTCAAGTGGGAACTCGAGGACCTTTCGTTCGCGATCCTGCACCCGAAGAAGTACGACGAGATCGTTCGACTGGTCGCCGATCGCGCGCCCTCTCGAGACACTTATCTGGCCAAGGTTCGCGCCGAGATCAACTCGACTCTGTCCGCCTCGCGGATCAATGCCATCGTCGAGGGCCGGCCCAAGCACTACTGGTCGATCTACCAGAAGATGATCGTCAAGGGCCGCGATTTCGACGACATCCACGATCTGGTCGGCGTGCGCATTCTGTGCGAAGAGGTGCGTGACTGTTACGCCGCGGTCGGTGTTGTCCACTCGCTGTGGCAGCCGATGGCCGGACGCTTCAAGGACTACATCGCACAGCCGCGCTACGGCGTCTACCAGTCGCTGCACACCACCGTCGTGGGACCGGAAGGCAAGCCCCTGGAGGTCCAGATCCGGACCCAGGACATGCACCGGACCGCGGAGTTCGGTATCGCCGCGCACTGGCGGTACAAGGAGACCAAGGGCAAGCACGCGGGCGACATCGCCGAGGTCGACGACATGGCGTGGATGCGTCAGCTACTCGACTGGCAACGTGAAGCGGCCGATCCGGGGGAGTTCCTCGAATCGTTGCGTTACGACCTCGCGGTCAAGGAGATCTTCGTCTTCACGCCGAAGGGCGACGTCATCACGTTGCCTGCCGGATCGACCCCCGTCGATTTCGCGTATGCGGTGCACACCGAGGTCGGGCACCGATGCATCGGTGCCAGGGTCAACGGCCGACTGGTCGCGCTGGAACGAACTCTCGAAAACGGCGAAGTGGTGGAGGTCTTCACGTCGAAGGCTGCCACCGCCGGGCCGAGCCGTGATTGGCAGACGTTTGTCGTCTCGCCGCGTGCCAAGGCGAAGATCCGTCAGTGGTTCGCGAAGGAACGCCGCGAGGAGGCGCTCGAGTCCGGCAAGGATCAGATCGCGAAGGAGGTCCGCCGTGTGGGACTTCCGTTGCAGCGGTTGATGAATGCCGAATCGATGAGCACGATCGCGCACGAACTTCGCTATCCCGACGTCTCGGCGTTGTACACGGCCGTAGGCGAGAGTCAGGTGTCGGCGCACCACGTCGTGCAGCGACTGGTTGCTCATCTGGGCGGCGTCGGCGCCGTCGAGGAGGAACTGGCCGAGCGTTCGACGCCGTCGACCATGCCGGTGCGCACCCGCAGTACGGGTGACTCCGGAATTCTGGTTCCCGGAGCACCGGGCACGGTGGCAAAACTCGCGAAGTGTTGCACGCCGGTACCGGGCGATTCGATTCTGGGCTTCGTCACGCGTGGCGGCGCGGTCAGCGTGCACCGTACCGACTGCACCAACGCCAACTCGCTCCACGATCAATCGGAGCGAATCATCGACGTCGAATGGGCACCGTCAGCGACATCGGTGTTCCTGGTCGCGATCCAGATAGAGGCGCTCGATCGTCATCGGTTGCTTTCCGACGTCACCAAGGCGTTGGCAGACGAGAAGGTGAACATCCTGTCGGCCTCGGTCACCACGTCCGGCGACCGGGTGGCGATCAGCAAGTTCACCTTCGAGATGGGCGACCCGAAGCACTTGGGTCATGTTCTCAACGTGGTTCGTAACGTGGAAGGCGTCTACGACGTCTACCGCGTGACCTCTGCCTCGTAAACTGCTGTGCGCCTTTATTAACCGCGGGCGGTTAATAAAGGCGCACAGGGGGTCAGGCGACTACTGCAGTCTCGATGGTGATCGGGGTGTTGGGTGCACCGCCGCCGGTTGCTCCCATGCCACCGTCGTCGCCGTCGGCCGCGATCTTCTCGATCGTCGCCAGGCCGGCGTCGTCGATCTTTCCGAAGACCGTGTAGTTGGGCGGCAAGACCGAATCCTCGTAGACGAGGAAGAACTGACTGCCGTTGCTGCCCGGTTTACCCGAGTTGGCCATTGCCAGCGTGCCGCGGGGGTAGACGGCAGGCAAGGAGAGTGCCGGATCGTTAGCCGGGTAGGCAGTGGTCGGGTACTCGTTGTCGAAGCCGTAGCCCGGTCCGCCCGTGCCCTTGCCCGAGGGATCGCCGCACTGCAGGATCTGTAGACCGGGTGTGGTGACGAGTCGATGGCACGGGGTGTCGTCGAAGTACTTCTGCTCGGTCAAGCTCACGATGCTGTTGACCGTGCAGGGGGCTTCCGCCCGGTTCAGTTCCATCCCGATCGGGCCGGCCGTAGTCGTGAGCGCGACGTTGACGGTTCCCTCGGTGGACACACCCGTGGAGTTCGGCGGATTGACGGTTTTTGCTGCNCCCGCCGCGCTCGGGTACGAGCAGTCGACGGTCGCCGAGGCCGGAGTCGGGACAGGCGGGAGTGCGTCGAACTGTGACATGTCGAGCGGCGGCATGGCAGCCGTTGTCGTCTTCGCCTTGGAGGTGCTGGACGGCGAGTCCGAGCTACCGGAATCACTGGAACAACCAGCCAGAAGCAGCGCCGCGGCGCTTGCGGCGGCAATAACTACAGGAAAGCGCATCACAGGATTACGTCGCATCAGTCGAGCCTTACTGTCTTGATGTCGGTGGTCAGATTCGGCTTGCCGTCACCCTCTGGCGTCGATCCGCCGGCCGCGACCTTGTCCAAAGTGGCGAGCCCGGTTTCGTCGATCGTGCCGAAAACCGTGTACTGCGGGGGGAGTTGTGAGTCGCCGTAGACGAGGAAGAACTGGCTGCCGTTGCTACCGGGTGCCCCGGTGTTGGCCATCGCAACCGTGCCGCGCGCGTAGGTGACGGGCTCCTGCGCTGCCGGGTCGGTGGTGGAATACGCCGTGGTGGGGAATTCGTTGTCGAATCCGTAGCCCGGTCCGCCGGTGCCGGTGCCCGACGGGTCACCGCACTGCAGCACCTGGAGCGAGGGGCTCGTCGTCATGCGGTGGCAGGTGGTGTCGTTGAAGTAGTCCTGCTGCGCCAAGCTCACGAAGCTGTTGACCGTGCACGGAGACTTCGTTCCGTCGAGTGTGAGCCCGATGTTTCCCTGCGAGGTCTCGACGCTGATGCTCGGCGTCGCGTCCGGCGCGGTGGTGGGAATCCCGTCGGTACGAGGAGGGTTGTTGGCCTTGGACGCGGTAGCGCCGTCGGCTGGATACGAGCAGGAGACCGTGTCGGCCAGTGGCGTCGACAGACCGGCCGGCATTGCACCCGCGGTCTGTGGCGTGAGGCTCGAGTCGTCGGCAGCAGTGTTGGTGGTGTTCGCGTCGTCGTCACTGCGATTGCTCAGCCAGATGAGTCCACCGACGACGCCGACTACGACGACCACGCCGAGCGCAGTTCCGGCTATCGTCATCTGCTTGCGCTTGCGGGCACGTTCTGCGCGACGTTCGAGCTGACGCTCGAGCTTGCGTTTCGCCGCCTCGCGGCGTTGCTCGTTACTCGGCACTGCTGTAGTCCTCCGTATCGCGGGTGGATCGTGGTCGGCCGGCCGAGCGACACCCTGGGGGTCGGCTTCGGCAAGCGGCTCTACTCGTCGTCAGAGTCTCCCATTGCAACCTGAGAACTTACTGGCGGGGCAGCAGCTTAGGCTGTAACCGACAGCGTGTTGTTCGTTTCCACCCTTCGAAGAGGAGTTGCCCCCGTGCTCGTCACTGGTTTTCCGGCCGGGATGTTCCAAACCAACTGCTACATACTCGCTCAGAACGACGCGTGCGAGTGCGTAGTCGTAGATCCGGGTCAGGATGCAGCTGAGCCGCTCTTCGAATATCTGGACTCCAAGGACATGTCGGTCACGGCAGTCCTCCTGACGCACGGTCATCTCGATCACGTGTGGTCGGCCCGCGAGGTCTGTGAGCGGTATTCCGTACCCGCGTACATCCATCCCGAGGATCGCTACATGCTCAGCGATCCGGCACGGGGGATCGGCCCGACGATGAAGGAATTCATTCAAGGCATGACGTTCGTGGAGCCGGACGAGGTGATCGAACTGGCCGACGGAGACAAGATCACCGAGGCCGGAATGACGTTCGTCGTGGACCACACACCCGGGCACACGCAGGGATCGGTGGTGTTCCGCACCCAGGCGAACACCGAGAGCGGGCCCGTGGATTTGGCGTTCACCGGTGACACCCTGTTCCAGGGTTCCATCGGGCGCAGCGACCTGCCCGGCGGAAATCACGAGCAGTTGCTCGCTTCGATCGCCCGCAAGCTATTGGTACTCGGTGACGAGACAGTGGTCCTGCCCGGGCACGGCGGCAACAGTTCGATCGGCGCCGAGCGAAGCTCGAATCCGTTTCTCGTTGGACTCAGCGCACAAGAATAAGGAAAAGTACCTCTCGTGAGTAAAGCCAGCACCTTCTCTGCACCCAAGGGCATTCCGGACTACGTTCCGCCGCAGTCAGCCGAATTCGTCGCCGTTCGTGACGGTTTGACGCGCGCCGCGAGGTTGGCCGGATACGGCCACATCGAATTGCCGATCTTCGAGGACACCGGCCTGTTCGCTCGCGGTGTCGGTGAGTCGACCGACGTCGTCAGCAAAGAGATGTACACATTCGCCGACCGCGGTGACCGTTCGGTGACGTTGCGTCCCGAGGGAACCGCCGGAGTCATGCGTGCGGTCATCGAGCACAGCCTCGATCGTGGACAGTTGCCGGTCAAGGTCAGTTACGCGGGCCCGTTCTTCCGCTACGAGCGCCCGCAGGCCGGTCGCTACCGCCAGTTGCAGCAGGTCGGCGTAGAAGCCATCGGGATCGACGACCCCGCGCTCGACGCGGAGGTCATCGCGATCGCCGACGCCGGATTCCGGTCGTTGGGGCTCGACGGCTTCCGCCTCGAAATCACCTCTCTCGGTGACGACACCTGCCGGCCGCAGTACCGCGAACTGCTGCAGGAGTTTCTCTTTGCACTCCCGCTCGACGAAGACACGCGTCGACGCGCCGAGATCAACCCGCTCCGCGTGCTCGACGACAAGCGCCCGGATGTACGCGAGATGACTGCGGGCGCACCGCTCATGCTCGATCACCTGTCCGAGAGCTGCAAGGCGCACTTCGACGAGGTGCTCGCGCACCTGGACGCATTGGGCGTTCCGTACGTCGTCAACCCGCGCATGGTCCGCGGCCTCGACTACTACACCAAGACAACCTTCGAATTCGTGCACGACGGACTGGGTGCGCAGTCCGGAATCGGTGGTGGTGGTCGTTACGACGGTCTGATGGAACAGCTGGGTGGACAGCCGCTCTCGGGCATCGGGTTCGGAATCGGCGTCGACCGCACGGTTCTCGCGCTCGAGGCCGAGGGCAAGTCCGTTGCGCCACCGGCGCGTGTCGACGTCTTCTGTGTACCGATGGGTGCCGAGGCGAAGGCTGCACTGGTGAAGATCGCACATCAGTTGCGTGCCAATGGGATTCGCGTCGACCTGGCGTACGGAAACCGTGGCGTGAAGGGCTCGATGAAGGCAGCTGATCGTTCGGGTGCCGCGATCGCTTTGGTTCTCGGCGAGCGTGAACTCGAAGAGGGCGTTGTCGTTGTCAAACAGTTGGCAACAGGTGAGCAGGAGACAGTGGCGCTCGACCAGGTTGTCGACAAGCTCGGGGAACTCGTTGAGCACTGAGGCCGAACCGGTTTCGCTCGATCTGGTTCCCGTGGCGTTGATCGCGCCGCGGCTGAAGAAGTTCGCCGTTGTTGTCGTGGTGTTCGGCGTGGTCGTCGGGTTGATCGTCAGTGTGTTCTCGACGGCGACCGTTGGAGTGATCGTCGGCGCCGTCATCGCGGTGCCGACGTCACTGGCGATCCTGATGACGCTGCGCCGGCACATCACGTTGTACGGCAACAGAGTTCGTGCGCAAGCTGGTTTTCGAACCAACGTCGTCGACGTGGCCGAGGTACTCACGGCGGCATTGACGGTGAGATCCGGCCGGATCAGCGAAGTCAGCTTGACGCTCGGCGACGGACGGTCCACCGTGCGGATCCCGCTCGCGCTGTATACCGCGGGGGGTGGGCGCGAGTTGGAGATCCTTGCACTCCGCAAGCTCGCGGACGCGCTGGCGGCCAGCGAGTTGGTACCGGCTGCCGCGTTGTCCTCGGTGCTGATCGAACAGTTGCGTGCCGAAGCCCGCGGCGCCGGACTCGCCGAGCGTCCGCTCTACCGCGCCGTCGAACTCGTGACGGCGGAGGGACGAGTGCCGAGAACCACACTGACAGACCACGAAGTGGCCGGTTTACTCGACTAGCGTGGAAACCGTTCTTACAGCGTTGTAGAACGGACAGTCGTGAAAACGGCAGGTGAGGAGTCGGCAATGAGTATTGCGCCCGTAACCGTCACGGTAACCGGAGCGTCGGGTCAGATCGCATACGGAATGCTTTTCCGCATAGCTGCGGGGGAGATGCTCGGTGCTGACGTCCCGATCAAACTTCGACTGCTCGAGATTCCTGCCGCCGTGTCCGCTGCCGAAGGCGTTGCGATGGAACTCGAAGACGGCGCATTTCCGTTGCTGAGCTCCATCGACATCACCGACGATCCCGATGTCGCCTTCTCCGGCGCGAACGTCGGGATGCTGGTCGGCGCACGTCCGCGGAGCAAGGGGATGGAGCGTGCCGACTTGCTGAGTGCGAACGGCGCGATATTCACAGCCCACGGGAAGGCGATCAACAACAACGCAGCCTCGGACGTCAAGGTGCTGGTCGTGGGAAATCCGGCCAACACCAACGCGCTCATCGCGATGAACAATGCACCGGATGTGCCCGATACTCGGTTCAGTGCACTGACGCGTCTCGACCACAACCGAGCGATCGCGCAGGTGGTGAAGAAGACCGGGGTTCGTGCGTCGTCGGTGCGCAAGGTGTCCGTCTGGGGAAACCATTCGGCGACGCAGTACCCGGACCTGTCCCACGCGACTGTCGCAGGTGAGCCTGCACTCGCGGTGATCGACGACCGCGACTGGGTGGAGAACGATTTCATCCCGACTGTGCAGGTGCGAGGCACCGCCATCATCGCTGCGCGTGGATCGTCCTCTGCGGCGAGTGCGGCCAGCGCGTCGATCGACCACGTCCGCGACTGGGTGATCGGTACCGCCGAGGAGGACTGGGTATCCATGGCCGTCTGTTCGGACGGTTCCTACGGGGTGCCCGAAGGATTGATCTCGTCCTTCCCTGTGACCTGTGCCGATGGCGAGTTCGCTATCGTGCCCGACCTCGCGATCGACGACTTCTCACGCGAACGGGTCGACCTGTCCGTCAGCGAACTGGAGCAGGAGCGTGCGGCGGTGCGGGAGTTGGGCTTCGTCTGAGGTTTGTCTTGATCAGAGATCTCGGAACAGGTACTGATCGGGATCGTCAGCCCCGAGCACGGGCGGCGACACCATCGGCAGATCGTCGACCATCGAATTCTCGTCGCCGGCAGTGACGAGATACCTCGGGGTAGTGCGTGACGACTCGTCGTCCCGAGATCCGCGGGGTCCACCGCCCAGCATGCCGCCCGGCGACATGCCGCTACTGCCGACTGCCGACGATGGTGCACCCAGGCCGGGCGTTGTTACCGGAACCGGTTGAACTGCAGCAACTCCCGCTGCACCCCTCACCATTCCGCCGGTAGTGCCACCGCTTCCGCTCACCCATGCTCCGCCAGAGCTTGCCGTCGCACTGGGTGACGGCGACGCGCCGGCTGCGAGTGACGTCGACGGATTGCCTGCGCCCCACAGCTTGTCGACGCCGGTCGGAAGCCCGGCGCCGGCCCGTGCAGCCGAAGTTCGAACAGCCTCTGTGCCTGGCTGAGTGGAGTCCGGGTGGGTGGAGTACGGCGCATCACCGGCATCGGTTGAGGCAGACAGAGGTTGGGCGATCTGACGGGCGGCGTTGTTGATTGCCTCCGCAGTGACCAGGTTGGAGAGTGCCTCACTGGTCGGTGGGGTCGGCACGGGGATCGGTCCGGCAAGGGCGTTCATGGCTGCGGTGTGCCCGAGCATCTCCCCACGCGTCCGAGTCACCGCCGCGACGGCTGCCTGCATGTGTTCAGCTGCCGAGGCAAGCAACATCGCCTGTCCTGGTGGTGTCCACGCGATGGGCGCGGCAGCTGCAACCGTGGTGGCGAAGGACTGCGCGATTGCCGCGAGATTCGCGTTGCCTCGCTGCACCGATTCCGCGGCGGCAGCAGCAGTTTTCGATATCGCGGTTCCGCGTTCGCTCAATTCTGCGCCGCTGTTCTGGGCGGATCGCGACAGTTCGGTCGCGGCGTCACTGCCGGTGCTGTTCCAGGTCTGGCTTACCTCGGCGACCGCGCTTCGGGACAGTCCCATGGCGTGGTCGATGAGAGTGGACGCCTGATCGAAGATGCCGACGGGATCGATGCCCGCAAAAGTGCCTGTGCCGAGACTCTTCCCGAGTTCGATCAAGGGCGCGAACAGATCTTCGATTCCGGGGAGTGCCGGTACCGGTATGCCGGCGAGCATCGATTCGACCACATTGTTCGGCAGTACCGGGGCAGGAGCGCCACCGTGAGGGAATTCGATGACGGTCGTCGAGTCGTCTTCGGTGCTCACGCGGTCGCGCCCGTCGATCCGGCCGCAGCGGTCAGATCTGTTGCGATTGCATGATCTGTGGTGTCGTAGGCCTGCGCGGCTGCACCGGCCGTCGCGGCGTTGCCGGCGTAGAACGTGGCGAGTGCTGCAACATCTTTGGTGTGTGTGGCCTGAGCGCGCGCGAATGCTTCGAGAAATTCGATCCCGACGGGGCCCACGGCCGGTGCGACTGCTGCGATGTTTGCACCCAGATCGACGGCGGCGGCCTGCGCGATGCGTCCTGCCGCTTCGGTCGACGTCGAGCCGTACTTTCGGATGCCGTCAGTGGCGACAGTCAATTCGCTCATCATTACCCCCCAGTTGGTAAGCGTCGTGAGAAACTTTAGCGGACCACTGTGGGCCCTTGCAGGGAGACGACGGCCTACTCAGCGGTTCCGGACAACCTGGACGAAGTGGCAGAGATTACATTCGGCTCCGGTGTTGGTATTGCGAGTGCGATCGATTTGGCACACTCGAACCATGCGAACCGCTTCGGACGTCATCCTCCGACTCACGTCCGATCCAGCTCGCTGTGGACTGGTGATGGATTTCGACGGCGTGCTTGCACCCATCGTCGACGATCCGTCGGCGAGTGCGCTACTGCCCGGCGCCGAAGACGTGCTTGCGACCCTGGCCGAGCATCTCGGTGTAGTCGGCTTGCTCTCGGGACGGCCTGTGTCGTTCTTGCGAGAGCGGCTCAGCTTGAATTCCGTTGTGCTCATGGGTTCCTACGGCGTCGAGACCTGGACGGACGACGGAATCCACGTGCTTCCGGCCGTCGCGGCGTTCAGTGATGCTGTCGCCGAAGCAGAAGCCGAATTGCGACGCTTGTTCGACTCTCCGGCAGTTCCTGGCATCCATGTCGAGAGCAAAGGCCTTGCGGTGGCCGTGCATTGGCGTCGGGCCGCGGATCGTGCGGTCGCGCAGCGCCTGGTGGAAGCAGCGACAACGGAAATCGCGAGCCGGACCGGATTGCGGCGTGAGCCCGGGAAGTTGGTCGAGGAATTGCGTCCACCCGTTGAGGAGGACAAGGGGACAGGCCTCCTTCGCGCGATCGCGGCCGCAGGCGTCGACGTCGTCGCGTACGCGGGCGACGACCGGGGTGACCTACCGGCCTTTGCCGCTGCCCTTGCAGATCGGAATGGAGAAGCGTTGGTGGTCAAGGGCGACGACATCGCACCGGAAGTGGCTGCTGTCGACGGCGTCCAGTTCGACGGCCCGCAGGCATTCCTCGATTGGATGAAAGAGCTTGCCGCGCAACTGGAACGCTGACGCGTAAGGTCAGTCTGCCAGGAACTCGACCAGGTCTTATTTCGAGGTGCCTCGTCCGCGGGGCAGAGTGACGCGAACCCGCGCGTGCCTTGTTCCTTGGCGTGATCGACAAGCGCTGCGGGTTCTGTCAACGCGAAACTGGCCGCACCGGAAGGGCTCCGGTGCGGCCAGTTTTGGTCTTGGTCGGTTTGCGACTCGGTCAGGCGTCGCGCTTGTTGACGACGGCGATGCTGATTCCGAATATCACCAGCACAAACGCTGCGAAGAAGAACAAGCTTCCCCAAGGGCCCCAATGGAAATTGGTGCTCGAACCCGAAGAGAGGAAGTGGTCGGCGTTGGCGAACGGGAGGAACGGTGTGACGTTTCTGCCGAAGGATCCGAACATGCCGAACAGGCTCTCGATGAGCAGTGGCCACAGCAGCAGTAGTGCAATGGCGCCGGCGGACTGACGAAGGAGTGCTCCGACGGCGATGGCAAGGGCAACGCAGAGGAACGCGAAGATCGGTACGCCGTAAACGGCGCGCCAGGCGTCGGCGTTGTCCAGTGCCAGATTGGTGGAGCCTTCAGAGCCTGCCGCAGCTTTGGTGATGAATACCGCGCCGAGCATGAGAACGAAGGACAGCACCGCGCCGAAAGCCCCGATCAGGCCGGCTTTGGCGATCAGAACCGAAGCCCGACTCGGGATGGCCTGGAAGGTGGTACGGATGATGCCGAAGCGGTACTCGCTGGTGATCGCGAGCGCCGCCATGATCATCAGGACCATGACGCCGAATCCGGATACTCCTAGCCCCGCGTCGTTGAACGTGGGGAGGAATTTCTCGAAATCAGGAGTTCCTGATGCGGCTTCGTCGTTGTACGCCTGAATGCTCGAACTCGACGAACGCCCGATCATCCAGGCGACGCCCAACCCTAGGACGATGATTGTGATCGTGCACCACAGCGGCGACTTGGTCGTGGTGATCTTGATACGTTCAGCACTGAGAACAGCCATTACAGTGCACCTCCCATAGCGTGCTGTGTGTTTGCGTGGTGGGCTCCGGCGCCCGGATCGATACCGGATGCGTGGTACTGGACATCGTCTCCGGTCAACTTCATGAACGCATCCTCGAGCGATCCCTGCACAGAAGCCAACTCGTGCAACACGATTCCCTGCGAACCAGCCAACCCACCGATCACATCGGTGGTCGAATCCACGACCACCAACACCGGCTCCGATCCTGAATGTTCCTCGCGGACAGTCAGTCCCTGGGCAGTCAATGCGGCATGGAGAGCGTCCAATTGTGGGCTGCGCACGCGCACCGTCGACTCCGACGAACGATCCACGAACTCCGCGACCGTCGAATCCGAAATCAACCGACCCCGACCGATCACCACCAGCTGCTCCGCCGTGAGCGCCATCTCCGACAGAAGGTGACTCGACACCAGCACCGTGATCGAGACCGTTGACCGGCTCGTCGAACAACAACACCTTCGGATCCCCCAACAACGCACCCGCCAACCCCAGACGCTGCGACATACCCAGCGAGAACCCGCCGGCCTTCTTGCCCGCCACCTCGGACAACCCGACCAACCCGAGCACCTCGTCGACGCGGGACTTCGGGATCCCGTTCGAAGCAGCCATCCACTGCAGATGCGCCCGCGCACTGCGATTGGGGTGCACCCACTTCGCATCCAGCAACGCACCCACCGTCCGCAACGGCGTCTTGAGCTCCCGGTACGGCTTGCCCTCGATCAACGCCGCACCCGAGGTCGGCTGATCCAAACCCAGGATCATCCGCATCGTCGTCGACTTACCTGCACCGTTCGGGCCCAGGAAGCCCGTCACGATGCCCGGCTTGACCGTGAACGACAAATCGTCCACCGCTTTCGTCGGTCCGTAAACCTTGGTCAATCCCCTCAGCTCGATCATGAGGACCAGTCAACCACGAAAACCGAACTGTCGGAACTTTCAGACGCCAACGGAGAAAGGCGTTGCGTCCGTTCGCTGTCGAGGCTAGTATCGAATGTATGTTCGACACTACCGGGGGGTGAAAGTGACGACGCAAGTATCTGGACAGGCGATATCCAAACAGGCGATATCCGAAGAGACCATCGGACAATTCCGGGCATCACTCGCCAGCATGGATCGATCCATCGACAACGCAGCACGCGTGGATCTTCTGCGCGCATTGGAAGAGTTGAAGGCCAGTTGCGCTGGTGCCCAGGCATTGCTGGCTGCCGATCTCGACGCGTTCACCCGCAACGACCGCGGCGAACGGGGAGTGCCGCGCGCATACCAAGGCCGTGGAATCAACGCGCAGATTGCCCTCGCACGGCGAGAGTCGGCTTGGTTCGGAACTCAGCATCTGAACCTGGCCCGCGCACTGAACGACGAGATGCCTCACACACTTCGACTACTCGTCGACGGCTCCATCAGTGAGCATCAAGCGACGATCCTCATGCGCGAGACTTCATGTCTCACCGCCCAGGATCGCGCTACATTGGATCGCGAGTTCTGCTGCGACGCTGCAATCTTGGACGGATGCGGCAACCATCAACTGACACAAAGAATCCGCGCACGCACTGCCGAAATAGACTCCGATAGTATTGCCAGACGAGCACGCAAAGCCGTGGGAGACAGACGAGTGACGTCACGGCCTGCGCCCGACACGATGTGCTGGCTCAATGTGTTCCTTCCCGTGGCCGAAGGTATCGCCGTGCACGCCACGCTCAGGCGCGACGCAGATTCCGTACTTGCCGGCGGGGACAAGCGCACCCGAGCGCAAATCATGGCTGATCTCCTGGTCGAGCGAGTTACCGGAATCGGCCGCGCCACACCGACACCCGTCACCGTGAATCTGGTTGTCTCCGACCAGTCATTGTTGGGCGAAAATTCCGACCCGGCGTACGTCCACGGGTACGGACCTGTACCAGCCGCTATTGCACGCGAATGGATCACCAAGGCCAGCGAAGACTCCGAAACGGTGGCAACGCTCCGAAAGCTCTACGCACGCCCCGATACGGGCGCGCTGACCGCAATGGAATCCACGGCGAGAACCTTCCCGAAGGGGTTGGCGCGATTGATCGAACTCCGTGATCGAAGCTGCCGTACTCCGTGGTGCGACGCGCCGGTTCGCCACCGCGACCACATTCGCGATCACTCGAGGGGTGGCCTCACCAGCGCAGCCAACGGTGCCGGGTTGTGTGCGGCATGCAATTACGCGAAACAGGGCTCGGACTGGACTGCCGAACCTGTACCAGGTAACCGGCACACCTTCACCACAACGACACCTACCGGGCACCGGTATTCGTCTGAGGCTCCGCCACTTCCGGCACCCTGGACCAGTCCGGATGCGGCCTAAGTTCCTCGGTGAGCCAATGCGTTCACGAACACCTCGGAAATCTCCGAGGGGTCACGAGCGATGTACGTCGAACCGCCCGTCACGCGGGAGATATCGGCGAGCGCCGCCGCATCTGCGTCATCGGTGATGCCGATGGTGACGATGATGACCGGACGCGCCGGATCCTGCTCGCGTGCAAGAACATCGAGCAACTGTTCACGGCTGATGCTGTCAGGATCTTCGTTTGCGCCGTCGGTCAAGATGATGACACTGTTGACTGCTCGCGGATCGTACGATTCCTGAACCTTACGGAATGCGGCCAGCGTCGTGTCGTACAAACCTGTGGCGCCACGTTTGAGTTCGGTGAGCCGGTTCGCCTGATCTGCCATCAACTTTCGTTGAGTCACACCGTCGACGATCGTGTCGTAGCGCCTGATCGGCACTAATTCCTGGAAGTCCTGGGTTCCGTTCATACCTTGGGAAAACGCCCAGAGACCGGCAGCGACGCTGTCTGGGAAGACCTGATTGCCGGCCAGAGCAGCAGCAGTGGTCAACTGCATGCGCGTCTTGCCGCCTGCCGCCGGGTAGTCCATCGACGCAGACACGTCGATCGCAACGAGTGTCCGGATCGGCTTGGCCATCAGAGCCCAAGCGCCCAGTGTCTGATCGGCCACCGACTGTTCGGACACGGTCAGTGCCGTGACGTCACCGACTCCACCTTCGACGGCTCCACCGCCGGAAGTACGGAACCCGCTGCGCGTCAGCACTTCCTGAGCAGATTCACTGTGCAACAGCTCGGCGATGGCGTCACTCTTCTTGGCTGCGGCGTAGTGCCGGTCCGGTGCCGAAGCACTGACCACCAGGGGGTAATCCATGATCATGGTTCCCGTCGCCGGTACTGTCGCGGAAATCTTCGACTCGGCCTTCGTGAACTCGACGACCTGTTGCTCGGTCGAAACACCGACCTTTCCGGAGCTGACCAATTCGGTGAGCATCTTCTGTCCTACCGGCTGATCTTCGGTACGAACACTCTCCGCTTGCGCATGGGGTACGAGTGCCGCTCGAACGGATTCGGAGGTGGCCCCGGTCTCCGCGAGAGCTCCGAGAATGGGCGCCGACGCAACCCCTGTGAACAACGGATTGCCCAACGCCAGGTCGGGAACCTGAAGCGCCGTGAGCCAACTGGCAAACTGTTCGCCACCGCCGGAGGCGAGAACGACAGGCGAGGTGGCGATCGAACCTCCCGCGGCAGCAACCGGCCCCTTGGCCGTCAATGCAGCTTTGCCGACCCACGCTGTCGAATCCGGTATCCACATGTCCGGAGCGTCCACGCCCTTACCTAAAGTTCCCGCAACGTCCCCGGGCAGCGCAGAGGTGACCGTGATCCGTGAACAGCCTGTCTGCTCCGGCGACGATTCTGCGAGGATCTCCGTGACTGCCGGCGCGATCGCAGGATCCGCTGCCAGCGAGTACTCGTCGACGCTCTCGCAGGAATCGGACTGTGTTGCCTTGAAGACCACCACCCCGGTGGCGACTACCGCGACGGCAACCAACCCACCCACTGCGTAGAACCCGATCGACCGACCGCTGTCAGGACTCGAATGCCGTCCGCCCGCCATGAAATCTGCCCTTCCGAGGCCACTCGCACTCAGGCATACCGACGGTATGCGCGCGACTGGAACTGTCCCTACCGGGCGGTAGTGTAGCCAAGAACACAGAAATTCCAACTAGCGCTGAATCGTCGGAGAACCGGCGAGCCCACATTCCGGGACAGACCGGCCGAATTCACGAACCTTCAAGCGTCGCAGCGACTTTTCAGCAAACTGACTTGCCTAGAGCAGCTCACGCTTCTGAACCTTGCCCATCGCGTTACGTGGCAGAGTCTCGGCAAATCGAACCTCACGGGGACGCTTGTGCGCCGACAACTCCGCCCCGACCAACTCGACCAATTCGGCTTCGGTGACCTCGGGAGTCCCGGGCTTACGGACTACGACGGCGATGATCCGCTGCCCCAGATCGGCGTCGGGGACACCGATCACCGCAACTTCGGACACCGAAGGGTGCCCGAGGATGGCGGTCTCGATCTCGCCGGCGCCGACTCTGAATCCACCGGATTTGATCAAGTCGATGGATTCGCGGCCGACGATTCGGTGGAACCCACCCTCGTCGATGACGGCGACGTCACCGGTCTTGAAGTAGCCGTCCTCCGTCCAGGACTCGGCGGTTGCGTCCGGACGGTTCAAGTAGCCGTCGAAAAGCATCGGCCCACGTACCTGTAGGCCGCCGATACTCTCGCCGTCGTGCGGCACATCGTTGCCCTTCTCGTCACGAAGACGAGTCTCGACTCCGCGCAGCGGCACGCCGACCCACCCCGGGCGTCGCTCGCCGTCGAAACGCGTGCTCAGGGTCAGCATCGTCTCACTCATGCCGTAACGCTCGATGGGCGTCAATCCTGTTCGCTCCCGCAGCTTTTCGAAGACCGGCACGGGAAGCGGCGCACTACCGGAGACCAGAAGTCGGGCACCGGACAACGCGCGGGCAGCTTCTTCGTCTTCGGCGATACGCGACCAGACGGTGGGGACACCGAAGTAGAGGGAGCCTTTGGCCCTTGCGTAGTTTTCCGGCGTCGGCTTGACGGTGTGGATCACCCGGCTGCCGATCCGGAGGGGGCCGAGGATTCCGAGAATCAGTCCGTGCACGTGGAAGAGCGGAAGCCCGTGTACGAGGGTGTCTCGCCACGTCCAGTCCCAGGCCTCGGCGAGCGCGTCGAGCCCGGCTGCGATAGCCGAGCGACTGAGCAGAACGCCCTTCGGTGGGCCGGTAGTTCCGGACGTGTACAGGACGAATGCTGTGGACTGCGGTGCCGGTTCGGGATAGCTGTGCCACGAGCGAGCGTGCAATCGGACGGGAACCACGGGCAGGCCTTCGCAGTGGTCGTCCGTTTCGCCGAGCCACGCCTGGGCACCGGAGTCACGCAGAATGTGCTCTCGCTCAGCCTTCCCCGAGTCCGGCGGGACCGGCACAACGGTGACGCCGGCAATCAACGCCCCGACGACGGCGAGAATCGTTTTTGCTGTGGGAGTTGCCAATACGGCAACCCGATCGGCCTGCGCCGCTCGCTCCGCGACCGAGGTCGCGGCACCGAGAATGGCACTCCGCGAGAGAACCGTGTCACCGATCGTCACGGCGTCGTCGAGGTCGTCACCGCGGGCAACAGCAAGGGGGTTCAAGGATCTCAGCAGCACCACGACAGCATCTCACAGCGCGGATGGTCGCAAACTTTCTCCTGCCCGACGCGCGTCCATCGAGTGCGGAGGGAACAGCGTCACCAGCGCAGCCCCCAAGAGCGCCCCGGAAAGCACCGCGAATCCGTGTGCGTCGTCGACCGTCACCAATGTTGCGCCGCCGACGACAATCACGACCGTCAGAACAATCTCAGGCATTCGCGGGCGCACCAGAACGCCGATCCCCGCGGCCGCCGCTGCCAGAGCAAGCGTGGCACCGGAGTTGCCTGCGCCGGTCGACGGGAAGACTGCGGTGGTGAGCAAACCGAACAACAGTTGACCGAGCAGGAAGAGAGCCCAGCCACGTGCGGCGCCCCAGAGCCGAAACGCAAGCGGTGCAACCACGGCCAGCGTCGCGAGATTGGTGACAGTTCCTGCGGCCCCTCCGTCCTGAACGAGCACGGAGGTCAGAATGCGCCACCATTGCCCGTCACGAATCAACGCAGGATCACGACGAAACATCTCGAGCAGTCCCGGCATCGCCGCCTGCAAGATGGAAGGCACTGCAACCATCAGCCAGAGGAGAGCTGCCGAGAGTGGGAATTCTCCGAAAACTCGACGACTTTTCAACCACACGAGCATCAGTGCAACCGAGGCAGCAACGACAGCAAAAATCAGTACCGCGTCCAAGCCGCCGGTCCCTGAGGTGGTCACAGCGCGACCTTACATCGGACCGATACCGACATCAGGGAACCTGACACCTGGGAAAGCACACGATTCAGGCGGAGAGGCGCTTTGCTGCCGCGGCGATTCGTTCGTCTGTTGCAGTGAGCGCGATCCGCACGTGCTTGCTCCCGCTCGGTCCGTAGAACTCACCGGGGGCAACGAGGATCCCACGATCGGCGAACCAACTGACCGTCGCTCGACATTCCTCGCCGCGCGTCGCCCAGAGGTACAGACCTGCCTCGGAATTGTCGACGGTGAATCCGGCGCCTCGAACAGCTTCGATCAACACACTACGACGCTCGCGGTACCGCTCGCGCTGGATGTTCTCGTGTTGGTCGTCGCCCAAGGCTGCGGTCATCGCCGCCTGGATCGGTAGCGGCAGGATCATGCCCGCGTGCTTGCGCACCTCGAGCAGTTCCGACACCAGAGCCGGATCACCGGTGACGAACCCGGCGCGATAGCTCGCAAGATTGGACGTCTTCGAAAGTGAGTGGACCGCAAGCAAACCGGTCAGATCACCGTCGTTGACACGAGGATCGAGAATGGAAAGCGCATCCGCTTCCCACGTCAATCCGAGGTAGCACTCGTCGGAGACGACGATGGCGCCGCGCTCGCGCGCCCAGGCCACGACCTTCTGCAAGTGCTCGAGGCCGAGCACCTTGCCGGTGGGATTCGAGGGCGAGTTCACGAAGATCATCGCCGCCGACTCGGGACCGAGCTTGTTCAAGCCGTCGGCGCGCAGGACGCGAGCACCTGCCAGTTTCGCTGCGACCTCGTACGTCGGGTACGCCAACTCCGGAATGACCACCAGATCGTCGGCTCCGAGACCGAGCAATTTCGGCAGCCACGCGATCATTTCCTTGGTACCGATGGCCGGCAGCACCGCTGCCGGATCGACGTCGGGAATGTTGTAGCGGCGATCCAGTGACTCCGCCACGGCCTCGCGAAGCGCGAGCGTGCCATGAGTCGTCGGGTATCCGGGCACCTCGGCAACAGAGGCCAGAGCCTCCTGAATCACCGGGTCCACCGGATCCACCGGCGTCCCCACGGACAGGTTCACGATGCCGTCGGGATGAGAGTGCGCCTTCGCCGTGACATCGGCGAGCGAATCCCACGGAAAATCAGGAAGCCCAGCGGCCACCGGAGTACGAGACAAGATCTCTATTCCTCACCCATGGGAGGCAGCGCTTTGATAAACGGCGTGTCGTAGTCGACCTTGCCGAGCTTGGCCGCTCCACCCGGCGAGCCGAGATCGTCGAAGAAATCGACGTTGGTGCTGATGTACGCGTTCCACTGGTCCGGGACGTCGTCTTCGTAGAAGATGGCTTCGACGGGACAGACAGGCTCACACGCGCCGCAGTCGACACACTCGTCGGGGTGGATGTAAAGCATGCGTCCACCCTCGTAGATGCAGTCGACAGGGCATTCTTCGATGCACGCCTTGTCCATCACATCTACACACGGTTCAGCAATCGTGTAGGTCACTGCCGATCTCCCTGCCTTCCTGTCGTGCATCGCCGCCGCAACACGCAGTTGCAAGGGGCCGAAAATCCGATACGACTCTCACGTACCGCGGGAACAGCCTATTATCCCCCTGCCGACCGACTCTGAGCAGGCGGGGGTAACACATTTCAGCCTACTGCGGTGAAGTTCCTCGACCGAATCGCGATCCACTTCTCCCCCAGAGCGGCCGCGCGTACCAGTGCGCCCCGCTCACCGAGGTAATCCGCCACGACGCCGACCACCGGAATCTTGCCGATGATCTCGTACGGTTTTGTCCGAGACGGCCGCTTGTGCAACTCGTCCGTGATGGCACGAAAAGTCTTGGACGTGCGCCACAACGTTCCGATGAGCGCGAACGGGCGCCAGGTCTCGTCGGCGCCGCCGGCTGATTTCTCGGCGAAGTCTTCTCCGGTGAGAAGCTCTCGAGACTTCGTCTCACGCCGGCACAGCACCGACGCCAGGAGGTCCACCTGCTGATCCCGTTCGGTCACTCCGTGTTCACGGGCAACCGCAACGAGCACAACGGCCTGATTCGCGAAGGCCAGCAGGTCCTGGATCGGCAACCGATTGAGGAGGACGCCGAAGATGCCGGGAAACGCGACGGCGACGGTGTTGAGTGCACCCAACCGGGTCGTCCACCACTTCGAGCGCTGCTCGTCGGTCATCACCGACCACGCCGCCGTCCCGGGGAACTTGACGACGTCGAGGACCCAAGCGGCCGCGTCCAACACCATCGCAGCAGCGTTTCGCTCGGGATCGGTCGGCTCGAACGTCCGACGCTTGATACCGAGCGGATCGCTGTAGGCGAGGTCGAGAACCGGGTTGATCCCCCACACCGCTCGATCGAGAACCTCGACGACCTTGCGGTCCCCCAGTACGTCAGCCATCAGGCAATCGCTCCTTCGCGTCGTGCATGTGTGGTGGTTCGTTCGCGTGCCGGGCGTCCGATTCCCTCGGCGATGGCGCGCAGTTCTGCCACGGTCTTCTCGGAACCGTGTTCCGAGCCGGCCATCCGCGAGATCGTCTCTTCCATCAGCGTTCCGCCGAGGTCGTTGGCGCCGCCGTTGAGCATCATCTGCGTTCCGGTGATGCCAAGTTTGACCCAGCTGGTCTGGATATTGGGTATGCGGCCGTGCAGCATGATGCGTGCCAACGCGTGCGCAGCGCGGTTGTCCCGATTGGTCGGCCCTGGCCGGGAAGCGCCCGCCAGGTACAGGGGCGCGCTCTGGTGAACGAACGGCAGCAGCACGAACTCCGTGAATCCGCCTGTACGGTCCTGGATTCCGCGAAGAACGTTCAGGTGCCCGACCCAATGGTGCGGCTGATCGACATGCCCGTACATCATCGTCGAACTCGACCGCAGCCCCACCTCGTGCGCCGTGGTGACCACTTCGATCCATTCCGCCGTCGGCAGTTTGCCCTTGGTGAGGATCCAGCGCACCTCGTCGTCGAGGATCTCCGCTGCCGTACCGGGAATGGTGTCCAGGCCCGCCTCACGAAGGGCCGTCAGCCAATCCCTGATGCTCTCACCACTGCGCGATGCACCGTTCACGATCTCCATCGGAGAGAACGCGTGGACGTGCATCGACGGCACGCGCTTCTTGACGGCCCGGACCAGGTCGGCGTAACCGGTGACGGGAAGTTCCGGATCGATACCGCCCTGCATGCACACCTCGGTTGCGCCGGCGACGTGCGCTTCCCACGCACGGTCGGCGACCTGCTCTGCCGACAGCGTGAACGCGTCGGCGTCACCCTTGCGCTGCGCGAACGCACAGAATCGGCAGCCCGTGTAGCAGATG